>SDBT01005419.1_pt1 | contig 21418 bp, 17 predicted proteins | sample 2277101 | NCBI WGS metagenome assembly SDBT01 (sample SAMN10404973, study PRJNA504765) | marine sediment metagenome | isolation source: marine sediment core GS10_PC15, 103 cmbsf | place: Arctic Ocean: Southern Knipovich Ridge | collected 2010
CTAATAAGTCTTACCAAAAAAAATAATTGTGATGAACTTAAAATAGAAAAATTTGATCTTTCAAAATATATTTACTTAATACCTTATGTTTAAAGACCTTGAAATCGTGAGAAATTTATATTGCTTTATTAAATAATAGCTTATTTTTTACATAATTAATGTAATAATCAATATAAATGAAGTTCGATCTAAATTCATTAGTGTATAACATAAGAAATGAAAATCAAAATCTATTTGTTTTTATTCATTTCACGCTCTAATCTGAGAAATGAGCAGGAAGATATATACTAAATTTAGTACCTTTATCTGGTTCACTGAATACATCAATCCATCCTTTATATTTCTTAACTATATTATAAGTCATCGGTAAACCAAGTCCTGTTCCTTGTCCTGGTTTTTTAGTGGTAAAAAAAGGTTCAAAAATTCTTTCTATTATTTTTTTCTCCATTCCTTCTCCATTATCTTCAATTATGAGCTTTACATAGTTTCCTGGAGATACATTAAAATTATTTACTTGAAATTGTTCTTTTATTACCGAGTTTTCTGTTCTAATAATAATTTCACCACTATCTTGGATCGCATCTTTTGCATTTGTTATTAAATTCAGAAAAATTTGTTCAAATTTACCAGGATCTACAAAAATATTCCATATATCAGGATGGAAGTAAGTCTTAAATTTAATGTACTTTGGTATTAAAATTTGTAGTAGATCAATTTTTTTCTCAATAACTTTGTTAATATTAATTATTTTTTTATCCGGTTTACTAATTGTACTAAAATTTTTTATCTGTTTAATTAAATCAGAGGCATCAATCGCGGAATCATGGATTTTATTAATATATTCAAAGATGTGACCTTTTTTTTCCATTTCTTTTAAACTTAAATCAGCGTACCCTTGAATAATAGTTAAAAATTGGCTTAAATCATGTGCAATCCCAGAAGTTAAAATGCCAATAATTTCCATCTTCTGAATTTTTTCTAAATTAGATTGGAGGATTATTTCTTGCTGCTCTCTCCTTTTCCGACTTAGATTTTCGATGACTTTGTAATCATTATCGGTTTTAGTAAGAACATGTTGGTGGGAATTTGCAATATCCAAAATTTGAAATTTATTGAATTTTTCAATAGGATAAGTGCATAAGGCAATCATCTGATAATTTCCAATGATTGTATTGACTCTAATCTCATATTCAATAAATTTTTTAAAATTTTCCTCGGTCAACCATCTTAAATCTCCAGAAACTCTCAAACCATTATAATTATGTTCAAGTGCTTGATCTAGATTCTTTATCCAATTTTCTAAAACGTCATTTATATGTAAAATTTTATCCTTCAAATACCACTCCTTATATGGTACAATTTTTATCTGATTTCTTTGTAAATAGGTTTGGAAATTTGGAACAGAATCTTTTAAGTAATGTATCGCATCAGCCCTGCTTAACTCTTCAGGAACTATCCACATACAGTAGTAATTTTCTTCTAATCCCTCTTTAAAATATGGTATTAAAACATCAATTAAATCCTCTCTTTTTTCATAAAAATAGCACAAATGAGTTCCATCAGAAATTTTTGAGAAGAGATCTGGGTTGACCCTTTTTAATTCAGAAAGCAATATAATTCATCTAAGGTAGGTAATTTCAAATCTTTAGATGAATCATATCTAAATTATATTTAAATATGTCTGGAAACCAAGATTTAAATATAAAGTCCAAATTTGGGAATTCAAGCACAAAGACCTATGGCTAGAAATAGGATAGAAATTTTAAAAATAATCATTAAAACAACAATAGTTAAGATCTTTGAGTAAATTTTTTTTTCAAAAGATTTTGATTTTATCGCATTTTGAATTTACTATTCCAAATTAACCTATAGCTTCCTCATTATTTAAAATTTCAAACTTCTTAACACTATAATAAATAGGTTTACTTAGGCGATCAACAGTAGCTACTATTAAATCTTTTCGAGAGCTCATTGCAACCCTTGACATTTTATCTAAATCTCGTAACTCTATAGGCTGCCCCTCAAATACGGGATAGATTAAAAACTTGGCTGTGTCATTTTTAAAATCAGCACCACGTTTATACATTCGAAAATCTAAACCCTCTCCATATCCTGTACGAACGATATAGCCTCTTTTTCTTAAATCGCTGTAGATAATATATTTATGCCAAAGACGGTCATCAAATTGAGTAAAATAGGTCAGGAGGCTCTCAAAATCGAACAAAGATTTGTTCTTATCATTATCTTCCCATAATAATACTCGTTTTCTTTCACATAGAAGCAAAACTTCAACAGCATTAAGAACTAAGATTTTTTGGCCATCCTCATTCTGTTCAATGTCTCCAATCGATGATGTATTGTAAAATTCTTCAATTCCTTTCTCATTTGAAATTTGGACTTTATCTTTTTCAATTATTCCTTCTAATTGAATTTTCTCTGTTTTTTCAGTTGATTCTTCAGTCATGAGCTATTTGAAGGAATTAATTATAATTAATGAATTTATCCAAGTACTTATCCATTTTAATTCGAAATTATAATTATATGTTAGGAGGTTAAGCCTTATTTAATGGGAGACTAAAGAAAAATGTGGATCCTTTGTTTTTTCCTTCAGATTCCATCCAAATTTCACCTTTATGTGATTGAATAATTTTTTTAGAAATATATAGACCTAAACCTGTTCCGTCAATTCCTAAATCCAATCCCTGACCATATCGTTCGATTTTTCCAAATTGATGGAAAATAACTTTCTTTTCTTCTTCTGTGAATCCAATTCCATTGTCGGTTATAGATACAATCACAAAATCCTCTAAAATTTCTGTTTTTATGTCAATCCAACCTTTTCGTGGGGTGTATTTAATCGCATTTGATAGTATATTTGTAATGACATCATGGATTTCTTCTTTTTCAAATCTTGCAATTATTGAATCAACAATTTCGATATTAATTGAGTGTTCCCTCTGAACAGCAAGAGAATGCAACTCATGAGTGCAAAACCTTATTAGAAATGATAAATCTTCTTCTTCTAATCTAGGTTTTAGTTCGGAGGATTCTAACTTAGATGTGTGCAAAAGATCTTCGATAATGTCCTGAAGTCTTTCACAACCTTGAGTTATTTCTCCTAATTTTGAGATTATATCAGAATTTAATTCATCTTCATACAATGATAATATTAGTTCAGCAAAACCTTTTATTGATATTAACGGAGTTTTTAATTCATGCGAGGTTCTTCTAACAAAGTCAGATTTTAGTTTTTCTAAATTCTTTTGTTCCGTAATCTCATCTAACCAAAACCTAAGTGAAATTAATTCTCCATTTTTATTATATTGTTGCATTCTACTTCCAGATAACCACTTAATTTTTCCATCTCTGGTGATAATTCTAAATTCTAAATTAGTATCATCTCTTTCTTTTGTCAAATTCAATATATCTTTTGGATAAATTACTCTAGGAAATAAAGGTTCATTTTCTATCGCTTTTCTTGTGTATCCCATAATTTTTAGTAAAACTGGATTAATATATACAAGTTTATTTTCTTTTAAATCTAATTCTAAAAAACCTTTAGAGGAGGATTCAACAAAGTCTTGAAAATTGATTGAGAAGAGTTCATGTTTCCACATAGCCAAAGCAAATATCACACAGAAGATTGTATATCCGGTTATAGTCATTTCAGGAAAATCTATTTTTAATAACACAACAATTAATGAATCAAAAACCAAAAAAATGGCAAGCATTACTAAAATGCCTATTTCGATATATCTGATTTGTTTTTTTCTTTTGAATTCTTCTATATTTTTATAATTTTTAAAACAAATAACTAGACAATAAACTAATATTGTAATTATCCACAGAAAGAATATATAAATAAAAATTTCATTATCAGGATTGCTATAAGTCCAACCCCAATACACTCTTCTGAAGCCTACTCCAAAAAGATCGGTAAATGTTCCCAATACATAAAATAATATACCAGGACCATAAATTATTAAAAGAGATAATTTTTTTTTTGTTTTTTCTAATTTACCATTAATTAATAGAACAAAATGAAGAATTAGGGTTGGAAGAATTGCCGTTATGGAATAAAAACGTCCCCAAAGTAAAACTTCTTGATAATCATCTAAAATGCGAAAAGAATATTCAATAAATCCTAAAAAAGCTGTTATATAGCACATTGTTGAAAAAATCCTATTTTCTAATTGCTTAGGGTTTTTTATAATCACAACTGTCCCCAAAAAAAAAGAGACTACCGTTGAAATCAAAGATAATAATGCAAAGATATTCATGATATGAGATTAATTAATCAAGTGGAAAATTATAAATTTTTGTTTTTTAGAATTCTTTAATTAAGATTGGGGGGTGTTTAAGAGTCGTAGTGTTAATTGAATTCATTTTATAGATGGGATCGTAAAGTAAAATGTAGTTCCTTTACTTTTTCCCTCCGATTCCATCCAAATTTCGCCTCCATGAGATTCAACTATTTTTTTTGAAATATATAATCCTAAACCAGTTCCGTCTATTCCTAAATCAAGACCTTGACCATAACGTTCAATTTTTCCGAATTGTTTAAAGATTCTACCTTCTTGTTCTTCAGTAAAACCAATTCCGTTATCTTTCACAGAAATCATTATAAAATCTCCTTTTTCTTCTGTATTTATGCTTATTTTCCCATACGGAGGAGTATATTTAATTGCATTTGTCAATAAGTTTGAGATTACATCGTGGATCTCCTCTTTCTCGAATATACCATATTGGCCATCTTGTATATTTAAATCAAGGGTTTGATTTCTTGCCTGTGTCAAAGATTGCAACTCATGTACGCAAAATTTAATTAGAAAAGACAAATCTTCTTTCTGAACTTCTGGTTTTAATTCTGGAGATTCTAATCGAGATGTCTCTAAGAGATTGTTGATAATATTCTGAAGTCGCTCGCAGCCTCGATTTATTTCATTTAGTTTTGAAATAATTTCTGAGCTGATTTGATCCTTATGCAATGCAAGAATTAGATCAGAGTACCCTTTTATCGATATGAGTGGTGTTTTTAATTCATGAGAGGCTCTTCTGAGAAATTCTGATTTTAATTTATTAATTTCTATTAGTTTCAGTTCAGCCAGTTTACTCTCAGTAATATCCATTCCATAAAGATTTACATAATTCTGTTCTACAAATGGAGTAATTGTGAATGAATAAACCTTATCTTTAAGTTCAATATCGACATCAACGATAAAATTAGTTTCAAAAGCTCTTTCAACTTCTTTCCGAATAATATCCGGTATCTCATCGTTCTCTTCAACATTTAAAAGATATCTAGCTGAATTATTCATATATATGATTTTGTTTCTATTTAATCTTAAAACAGGGTGGGGATTTTCTGATGGGAATTTTGCTAAGCTAGTGATTTTTTCTTCAGCTTTCTTGCGCTCTGTAATGTCTCTGACAATTGTCCACATCCTTACTGGATCTCCTTGATCATCTTTTATAATCCAGAATCTAACATTAACTGGAAAGATTGTCCCGTCTTTTCGAATATATTCTTTCTCATAAATACCACTGTCCTTTTCATCGGCAAGCTGAGATATCATCATGCTATCTTCCATTTCATGCCATCTTTGGGGTGTTACCTCTCTAAAACCTAATTTAAAAATCTCTTTACTGGAATAACCAAGCATCTTAAGAAATGCATTGTTACAATCAATAAAAATACCCTCCATATCAGCCGAAGCAATCCCATCTGTGCTTGATTCAAAACCCATACGGTATTTTTCTTCAGATTCCCTTAACCTATTTTGTGCCTCTTTCTCTTCAAGTGTAGCCTTTAAGCGAACTCCAATATCTCTAATCATATCATGTTCCTCCTTTAGAAATGGTTTATCTTCGAGATAATTAACCTCAATCAACAAAATTCTTTCAATAATTTCTACTTTAGTTGATAATTTCCATTTTGTTTCTTCAAAATTACCAAATTTATATTCCCTACCATCATAAGTTATTCGTGATGTCGTAATATCTGGAAATTGAAATGCTGGAGGAATTAATTTAAGAACGCCATTTAATATATCTTCAAAAGGAATACCTGGACTTTCGATTAGTTTAGATAATCCATATAAACAAGTGAGTTCCTTGACTCGTTCACCCAGATTGTGTTGTGCTTGTTCTAACTCTTCTTTGGCTCTCTGTCTTTCTGTTATATCACTTATGACACCTAAAATTATCTGTTCCCCATCAACACTAATCATTTTACCCCTTGCAGAGACAAAAACATAATATCCCTCTTTATGTTTCATTCTAAATTCTATTCCTGATAGGAACAAAGATTCCAGTGCATTCTTTATACCATTAATTACTAGTGATATATCTTCAGGGTGAACATAACCTATGTAATTTTTACCGATAATTTCTTCTAATTGATAGCCAAGTAAACTAGTAATTTGAGGACTAACATAAGTGACTTTTCCTTCAGTATCAATTTCAGCAATGACATCTTGAAGATTATTTATGAGATTTCTATAATTTTCTTCAGATAATCTTAATTCTCTTTCTGCCTTTTTACTTTTAGTAATATCACGTATCAGAGTTATTATTTGAACTACTTTTTCTTTCTTTAAAATAGGAATTTTTCGAGTTTCAGTCGTGATTTCTTTATTATTGATGATTAGACTCCCTACAGTCACTACCTGGTTCCCGTTGTTAAAGATTGAATGATAATGCTCCATAGTCCAATCAGGTAAGAATGGCCAAGCTTCTTTTGGCGTTTTACCAATCAATTCTGTATCTAGATTAAGATTTTTAACCCATTTTTTAAGAGTTTCATTTACCAATATAATTTTATAATTTTTGTCAATTACATGCAATGGATCTCCTAGAAAATTAATAATCGTTCGATATCGTTCTTCAGATTCTTTTAATTTTTGTTCTGCTTGTATACGTTCAGAAATATCTGTAATTGTGCCTATATATCCAGTAATCTTACCTAAATCATTTTTGACTGCAATAGCCTGACCATAAACCCATGTTATTTTACCATCAAGTCGCTTAAACCTATATTCTGATTCGAAGGGTATGTTATTTTCAGCAGCATTATACCATTCAGCGGAAACACGTTTTTTATCATTTCGATGCAATCCATTAATCCAACCAGCCCCTAACGCTTCGTCAAGAGTTAAACCTGAAATTTGAGACCAACATTCATTGACATACAAACAATCCCCTTTCTGATCGGTATGAAAAATTCCTACAGGTGATAATTTTGCCAATGTAGAATATTTTTCTTCAGATTCTTTTAGATTTCGTTCGGCTTTCTTACGTTCGGTTATATCAATATGTTGACTCACTAAAGCGGTTATTTTACCATTTTTGAATACGGGACTATGCCAAACGTCAAAGTATCGAGTATCACCTTTTTTTGTTATATATTTTGTTGTATATGTAATTGGCTCGCCTGTTTCCCAAACAGAATCACGATAATCTATTGCAAGTTGGCGATCCTTTTGTGGTATATAGTTATATGCTGGAATGCCAATGACTTCTTCCTTTGAAAGATCTGGAACTGTGCGATTAATAAAGAGAATTTTATGTTCCCTATCACACAACATAATATGAGCAGGTGAGTTCTCACTAAGAGCCCTCCATTTTTCTTCGGATTCTTTTAATTCTTGTTCTACTACTTTACGCTCTGTAATGTCTCGAACAACACTAATTATTGTTTGTTTTCCCCCAAAATTAAAAACACGAGAATTAATTTCAACAGGAATGATGATTCCATCTTTTGTTATATGTTCAGCTTCTATCATGAGTTCCCCTTTTTCCTGAAGAGCTTTTATATTAGCTTGTAGATCAATTTTAAATCCTGGAGGAATAATATCTTTAGGAGCCAATTTCAATAATTTTTTTCTGGTATAACCCAATTTTTCGCAAGCTGTTTGATTTACTTCAATAAATTGGCTACCTCTGTCATGAATAAAAATCGCATCATTAGTATTTTCAAATAGGGCTTTAAATTTTTCTTCAGATTCTTTTAATTTTCGTTCTGTTTTTTTTCTTTCAGTGATATCACGCCAAATTGATTGAAAATATTTTTTCCCTGATAATTCAATTACTTTAGCAATTACATGAATATCTTTGATATCTCCATTTTTAGTTCGCAATTTTGTCTCAAAATCGTCTCTTCCCTGTTGTAATACTTTTTGGACGTGAGCTCTCGCATCTGAAGGATCTTCAATTACATCATAATCGGCTACCTTTAATTCAGCAAATTCTTCTCTAGAATAGCCCAATATATCACAAATTGCAATATTGAATTCAACTGCCCTTGTCGTTTCGAGATCTAAAATAATAATCCCATCAGGGGATTGTTCGAAGGTTGTACGATAACGAAGTTCTGTTTCTTTTAATTTTCGTTCCAAAGCAATTTGTTCCATACTTTTGAAAGACTCCCATTTACCTTCTCGCCTAATTAGCGCAAATTGATGATTTTGGATAACATCTAACAATTCAAATGACCCACATTTCTCTAATGAATAAGTACAGATTGCCATCATCTGAAAATTTCCAATAACATTATTAATTTCTTCTTCATAATCCCTAAAATCCTTCCAATCTTTATCTTCGAGCCAAGCAGTATTTCCAGTTACTCGTAACCCTTCGAAACCATTTTCTATAGCGTTCTCTATTTTTTCAACCCAGCCATTTAGAACTCGGTCTAAATCGAACACACCATCCCTAAGATACCATTCGGTGTAATGAACGATTTCTATTTGCTTTTTTTTAAAATACTCATCAAAATTAGGCATAGCCCCTCTAATAGCCCTCTCTGCTTCTTTTTCGTTTAGTGGTTCAGAAGTTACCCACATACAATATTCATTATTTTCTAAACCAGCTTTAAAATAAGGCACCAGAATATCGATAAGATCTTCTTTTGTTTGATAAAAAAGGCAAAAATGAGTACCCCAAGAAGTTTTTCCTATAATGTCAATTCCCGAATTTCTTATTTTAGATTCCATATTACTCACACAAATCTTTTTTACTCTTATTTTTTGGATTGGAAATCTTTTAAAAAAATAGAAAAATAAATATTTTTTAATAACACTTATGAAAAAACTTTGTTTTAATCTTTTTCAAAAAAAAAGTATTAAAAAGACCGGATTATATGTTAATTGGTTAATATCAGATTTACTAAAATTAGCTTCTAAATAAAGAATTTATAACTAAAAATTAATTTTAGACCTTTCATATATTTAATAATGGAGGAAATACAAGTAAAACTACTAAATAAAGTTGAATCTGCTTCTAAAGTCGTTTTTATGGGCATTGGAGAAGAGAAATTATCAGATGACGCTGTCGGAATTTATATTATTACTGAACTTCTACGATTTTCAAATGAAAAGTTTTTATTTCTTAACGGAGGCATAGATCCAATGAGTAGAATTGATGATATTGTTGATTTTGGAGCATCTCATCTTGTTCTTTTGGACACATGCACGTTGAATAAACCTCCTGGTACTGTTGCTATAATTGAACGTGAAAATATTAAGAAATATGTCCCAATTTCCTCTCACACTATCCCGGTTCATGTTGTAATTGATTTATTGATCGACAAACTACCCACAATGAATGTTTTTATGATAGGTTTTGTACCTGAGAGTCTCGAAGGGTTCACAGAATTAAAACTTTATAGAGAAGATGATTATTCACTGGAAGAGCGAAATGAGAATAGAGAACTTCCATTTTTTGACTTTAATCTTACAGAAACAATTCAAAAAGCAGCGGATCAGATTATAGAAATTATAAAAGAGATTATGGAGAAGTTATAGAAATTTAATTTTTTCTCTCTGAGATTTTTGAAATGTTTTCCACAATTATTTCAATTACCTTAGTAATATTAAATTGTTCTTCATATTTCAAATCTCTTTTTAGAGAATTTAAGAATACTACAACTCTATCTGCTTCTCTAATCTTCCTGATATAATCTGAACCCTTTTTATTAAGTGAACCTCCCCATGCCATCTCATGCACCTAATTATATTCACATACGTCTTTACAGTAAATATACTTAGCTATTACTTTTGTAATTCACTAAATTGATAATTAGATCCCCTTTTATTTAACATCCTTCTTTTTTTTGTTCTGAGAAAAGTTTAATATAAAATTATTATATTGTTGAGAAAATTTATTAGAATTAAGATTTATTAATATAGTATATGGGAAATTCTGAAGAAGCGGCACGTTGGTTAAAACAAGCTAAAATCGATTTTGAAAATGCTCAAAATAATCTCAATTTCAAGTCATTTGAACTAGTCTGTTTTTTATGCCATCAAGTAGCAGAGAAGTCCTTAAAAAGTATATTATACAACATTGGTTTAAGACCTTTTGGTCATTCCCTCAAGGATCTTGTAAATGAAATCAATAATAATAAAGATCAAATAGACGTAGAAGTTCCATTGGAATGTGCCATTGAATTGGATAAACATTACATTGCTACGCGATATCCGGATGCTTTCGTTTCTGGAATACCCCATGATTATTATTCCGAGAAAAATGCGAATGATTGTTTAAAATGGAGCAAAAAAATATTATCCTTAGCGGAAAACTACTTGAAAAACATAAAAGACAATTAAAGGAATTACAGAACTTCGTATATAAGATAAAATCGATTTTCAAAGATAAATTAGTTTCTGTAATTTTAATTGGTTCAAGGGCACGCTTAGACTTTAATATTAGGAGTGATATTGATCTTATTTTAGTAGGACAGTGGTCTAATTATGTTTTATTTGATAGAATAGATGAAATTAAAGATAAAGTAGATCTCCCTCTTTTACCAATCGATTTTTTTCTCTACAAACCAGATGAAATTTTAAAGCTCATAGATCGGGGGAATCCAATGATTTTACAAGGATTTGTGGAAGGAAATTGTCTTTTAAATGATAATTATTACCAAACTATTCAAAAAATTATTTTAAAAATGATATCAAACGGAAAACTTTCAAAAGAAAAAAATCTATGGAAAGTTCATAAATAAGAAGCTTAATACAACAACAATTCAAGATTGTTTTTTATCGAAATTCTCAGTACCCTTACATCTGCTTCTTTTTTACTCTAGGCAAGTAAAATTTTATAGAAAATAAATCGTATCTAACTAAAAAAATCTCAACATTCAATTTGAAACTTTTCTTGGAAATTTGTTGGGAATTAAAATTGTTTAATATGCATAATTTTATTTACCCTTTCATTAAAATAATATCCCAATTTTGAAATTTAATAAATAATTTTAAAAATTTTAATAAGATCTTGTATATTTTGATACTTCTAATAGTGGGTTTCTGTGTAAAAATTTTATAAAGATTCCTTTGATAAAAATAACTAATTATTTGATTTAATAGTTAAAGGTTTGAATATTAGATTTTAACCTTACTAAAAAAATAGTGATTCAGATGGTTATGCAAACAAATATTACAGAAATGTTAGGAATAAAACACCCTATTTTAAGCGCACCTATGGGACCTTTTTATACCACTAAATTAACAGTTGCAGTATCAGAAGCAGGTGGTTTAGGAGTTCTTAGCCATATCACTTTACATGGAACCGTAAGTTTAGAAGAAATGAAAAAAAGTATGGAATATGTCGTCGAACATACCGATAAACCTTTTGGGTTCAATATTAGAACGGCTAGATTACAACCCGATGCCGTAAAGCTTTGTAGACAGATTCCTAGATTTATAATGGAAAATCAGAGAATAAAAGAACAGTGCGTGTATTTGATAACAAGTGCGGGCTCACCAAGATTGATCTACAACAAACATTTTGAAAAATTGAAAGAAAGTGGTTCAAATATAAAACATTTCCATGTGGCACCGTCCTTATATCATGCCCAAAAATTAATTAAAAATGGAGTTGACGGGTTAGTAGTTACAGGAGGGGAAGGAGGAGGACATCAGTCATACGATAATATTAGCACATTAATTTTACTACAACAGATAATAAAAGAATTACCAGACATTCCTATTATTGCTTCTGGAGGGTACGCTACTGGTGAAGGATTAGCTTCTGCAATATCTATGGGTGCAGGAGCAATCGCAATGGGTTCTAGATTTATTTCATCAAAAGAATGTGATTTTAACGATAAATATAAAAATATCGTGGTTAATTCAAGTGTAACTGATACTGAGCTAAAAACCGGGATTTTTGGACCCGCAAGAGTATGGAAGAAAAAAGGATCTGAAAAACAGAACCTTGTTTCGAGTAAGAAAGAAAAACAAGCTGAAGAAACTTCTATAACAAAAGTAGCGCAAGACTTAGCAAAACTCGAAGAAGCTTATAAAGGAAATGTGGAAGAAGGGACAGTTTATCTCGGCCAGAGTGTTGGACTAATAAAAAGTATAGAAAGTGTGTCAGATATAATTAACACTATAGTAAATGATGCTGAAGAATGTTTAACAGCAGCGTATAAAACTATAAAGAGACAAGTCTTAGTCGAGCCAATAATTTAAATAGAACTTCTTTTTCATCAACAAATTAATTTTTAATTTTTAACTATTTTTATTTCCATTGATTAACATTTTAAACTAAGCTTTAAAAGATACTATACAGTTTCATTTAAGAATAAATATCTCAGCGGAAGTTTAATATTGAAAAATTTGATTTAAGCTAATTGTAAATTGGAGGGGGCCTTCTTCATTAAATTTTAAAATATTAACAATGTTATTAAATAATAGCAATCATCTTTTACTTCATTCTAAAATTAAAAATATAGAATAGATGTGGAATATAAAGATGATGAATCGAATAAATATAGAAGTATTTAAAGAAACTATAGAAAAATCTACAAATGATCCCTCCAGTAGCTTAAAAAAATTAGAAATTGAAGGTATTTGGAGATTAAATGAGCAAACTGGACCTCAATTTGAAACAAAATTAAAAACTGAAAAAGCCGGAGAAATTCTTGTTCAGTCAGATGAAACTATTATACTAGGTGGGGGTGGTACTGCCCCAAATCCAGTTCAATATTGTATTGGTGGGTTACTCGCCTGTTATTCTGCTACATTTGTTAAATGGGCATCGATGGATGGAATCACATTAAAATATTTTAAAATAAGAGCAACAGCCAATATGGATATATCCGGCGCTTTAGGTCTTTCTGAAAAACCTCCTTTAAGTAATTTACGGATAGAATTATTAATTGAAAGTGATGCGACTTTTGAAAAATTACTTGAAGTTAACGAGATTGCCAAAAAACGCTGTCCTGGATATTATTGCCTTACCCATGCAATTATTCCTGACATCGAGATAAAAAAAAAATAAAAATTACATAAAGTTACAACATTTTCCTTTTCTTCTTTTTTTTAATACCAATAGAGATCTCATGTGTAAGAAATTCTAATATTTCTGAAACAACAGTAAAAAAAAGCTTTCTTTTGTTATTAAATGAATATTATAGTTTTATATAGTTGTTATGTGCAAATTATGTTAAAGATAAGATATCAAAGATTAGAAAAATCCTTAAAATAAAATTTAAAAATACAGTGTTCTATAATTTAGTTGAAAACTAAGTTTGATAAATAGTTTCTCGTAAGAATATAATAGTTTGTTAAGAACAGCCAAATTACTTTTAAATCCATAGAGTTAGTATGTTTAAGATGATTCGCGAGTTAATGATAATAAATCAATCAGGAATTGCCTTATTTTATCATAATTTCATAAATAATGAAAGGTTAGATGATGAACAATCCCTAGCAAGCTATTTTGATATAATTTGTAGGTTTACAAAACGTAATTTTAAAGAAAGCTTAAAAACTTTAACTTTAGATAGTTACATTTTTTTCTTTTACACCCACAGCTCTCGTTACCATTTAGTACTTAAGTGTACTAATAAAAATATTGATAAAAATTTATTAGAGTCAATTTCAGAAAGAATTCTGGAAGAATTCCTAAAAAAATATAAGGAGGCCTTAAAGGATTTTAATGGTGAAGTCTCTATTTTTCAATCATTTCCAGAATTATTATCAAACATTTTGGACCTAAAAACGAAAATTAGAAATACTCCAATCCTGTAATCCTAAAGTTCTCTTAGAATTTTATTATCTAGTTTATTGTCATAAATATTAAGATATAAATTAGTTGAATAATTAATAAATTAAAAGGGGAAATAAAATGAGTCAAAATAAGTTTGCAACCAAATTTCAAGGCATTTTAGACAAATATTTTCATAAGATATTTAATAACAGTCATTTTTTTTATACAATCATCTTTTTTATATTGGCTTTAATTATTGCATTACTCAGTCTTATTCCTGCTACTGGGGATTTTATATTATTTCTATCTATTGTTATAGCTATTACATTTATTCTTTTAATGTTTGAAGGTTTAGTCCCCCAATTAGAAAAATATCTCTTTTCTTCTGAGAAAAAATTTGATAAAAAGAAAATAATTTGTTTCGCTATTAATTTCTTTATTAGCTTTATTCTTATTCTTGTATATTTTCTATCAGCACGTTCAACTCAAATAACTATACCTCTCCTGGGTTGGGATATAATACTTCCATTTTTTTTAATTATTATTTATTTTGGCTGGAATTTAACTCAAATATTATATATGAGAATTGGCTTTGAAGGTTCGTCAACTAAGTTGGAAGATAAAATTAATGATAAGTTCGGATTCTCAAAAAGGAAAGATTCTATATGTTTTTCTTTTCTAATTTTAGCAATTTGTGTTCCTATTTTACTTCAATTGGCCACCTTCTTCATATTTTTATCGTCATTTAGTCAAGGAGATCCGCTTGCTTGGTATATTGGATGTAATGTACTTATAATAGTTCTTATATTCGTTTTATCATGGCGACTTATTACTTTATACCAAAGGAGCAAAAAAAATAACACTCCTAATGTATTTGCATCAATGTTTTACATTCTAATCTGGATTGTCATTTGGTTTAGAACAATTAGTTTTCTAAATTCTTTAAGTGGCATCCTTCAAGCTTCTACAGAAGCAGCAATTGTTTCCAATCTTATTGATATAATATTAATGGTCTTTACCTCGATCATGGTTTTAAGAAGTTTAGGAGCTAAGGTACACGACTCGGTTCTTTTTAACCAAAATAATATGCCCCTTTTCTTATTCTCATTCGTTATGTTATATATTGAAGGGCAAATAATCATGATTACAGGAGCGGGGACTTTAAGTGGAATTTTTGCTGATAAAAATCAGATAGGTCTTATAACTAACCTCCTTATAATTTTTGTAACTGCAATCTTTTATTGGTGGTATTCTGAACGTTCTTTGGAGAGAAAAGGATTGATTGTAAGAAAGCGGTACAATTCTGAAGAGGTTGCTTTGGTTGTCAATGATTTCAAGGAGTTTCTTATTAACAAAAATGCGCTAGATACCAATAGAGTTGGAGACGAGGACGTTCATGATTTCCTTCTCTCTAAAAATATAGCAGTTCCATTGGAAAAACCTGTAGAAACGGACTCAGAACCTGAAATCAATAAAGATCTCAGCGGAAACCAAGAATAAAAAAAATAATTAAAAAAATAAATAAATCATTACTTAATAAGTTAGAAAATAAGTTTCTGGTTGTAACCAAAACTTAGAAAAAATAAAAATAATTATCTTCTACGCTTTCTATAACAGTCTCGACAATAAACAGGTTTACCTTGAGTAGGCTCAAATGGAACTTCGCACTCGTTACCACAGTCCGCACATGTGGCTTTGTGCATCGTTCTGTTACCATAATTTCTATTAGACATATTTTCACCAATTTTAATTTTATACTTGAAACTTTGAAATATCTATGTTCAAGCATGAAAGAGAACTTTTCAAATTTATTAAACTTTAGTATAATAAAAAATATACCTCAGAATTCTGTTAGAAAATATATTGGTTTATTTTAACCTAATTTTGATAACTTTGCATAATGACAAAAATTCCAGCTAAATTGATATATAGTAGTTACTGAATATTCAGTACAATATTATAACAAAAAAAGTAAAAAAAAAAAGGAAATAAAAGCCGGCTTCTTTCCTCTTAAAAACCCCATAACTTAAACTTTTATTAGCTCTAACCGCCTGCTTGCGTTGCCATAACTGTGATTACATCTTTCTTTGGATGAATACCGATTTTTGCAAATTTTAATTGATCCGGTAATACCTTTCCTTTAAATATGAATTGGATCGCTAAAATTGGATTCAATTTATATTCACGTTGTACTGTTTTTTTAATGTCGGCAATCGCATTATTTGGATCTAATTCAATTAATTTTATTGCCTGGTCTGGCGGAACGCCAGTAAGTCTAAATCTATATTGTGTTATTATTGATCAACTCTTTTTTTTTAAAATTCTTTAAATAATAATTAGCAAATTGCTAAATTAAGGATTTCTGTCCACTGAACTGGACTCAAGTTTAGTTTTTCTTAAAACAACCCTTATTCTTAAACTACTTTATCCTCTTTATTAAATTAAAATTTAAAAGGCTCGGGTGGTGGTGGTCCAGGACGTGTCGGAGGATGAATTGGATTTGGATGTGGAGGAGGTCGTGAGGGAAACCCACCAAATCTCTGCTCTAAATAGGAAATACGTTCTTCAATTTTAGCTAACCTATCTTCAATCTCTTTTAACTTTTTTAAAATATTAGGATCTTCTAATGTCATTTTCTTTAATTTGATCAATTAATAATTAATTATGGTTCAAGTTCTATCAATAGAAATGCAAATTTAAATAATTTTACATGATTTCTCATTTTCATTAAAATATACTAAATTCAATATTGTTTGTATATTGTTACATTTTTAGTATTAGTATAGAAAAAAAGTATAAGTTTTTATATTTAGACTAATATTTTTATATAATGGAAAGCTGGAATATATCAAAAAAATTAAAAATTGAACTCTTGAAGAAGTCCAGTAACATTGAAGATAATAGTAGGAGGATATTGTTTATACTAAGAAATTTAGGACCACAGAGATTTACCAATTTGATAAAATTTTCTAATTTAAGTAGGTCTACAGTATCTAAATATCTAAATACTCATAAAAAAAATAAAAATGTGGAACAAAAACTAATAAGAGATAAACAAACTAATAAACAATACCAATGTTACGTAATTACAGAAAAAGGGAAAGAAAAGTTAGGGGAAGAACCTTTAAAACTAAAAGAAGAATTATTTATTGTTAATGAATTAAAGGAAAATGTTCGAAAACTCGAAGATTTAATAGATTTTTATAAAGGAATAGGTGTGGAAGATGTCTTTATAATTCACATCATAAAAATCATTTCAAAAATAGGAGAAAATTTTTTTAACTTACAGCAAGATAGAGATTTATTTTTGTCACTTTTCTACATTTTTTATAACTCTATTTTAGGGCAAGGCGCTTTTGCAAAAAAATATTGGCGTTTTGATGACCCGAGTATTCAAAAATTTGTTGGTTACAAATTAAGTTTAGATCAATTTTGTTCCCTTCATCAAGTTTCAAGAGAAGGGATCAATTATTTAGCTAGATATAAACTTATAACAAATGATTTTGGATTTTATTTAATTAAACGAGAAGCGATTGATTTTTTCTTTCATGAGGAGGATTTAATAGGTACAACAACTTTAAGGATAATTAAGGATAGATTAATTGATGAGATTATTAATCTTCAAGAAGGGATTTTTGAAGAGATTTATGATCTAGATATTATGGCAGAAGAAATCACCGATCAATTAAAAGACATGGGCTTAATATGGAATGCAATAAAAGATCAATTCCAACTCTTAGTATTGAATTTAATCATCAAGAAAGCAATAGAAATGGGATTTTTAGATATAGAAAGAGAAATATTAATGGAAGGAATGGCACAATCTAACAAATTACTTATGTCAGAAGAAGGCAAAAGACTCAAAAAAAAAATTCTTGAAGGTCAAACAATAGAAATAAACTTAAATATGTTAAATATAATAATAGATGTATTTAGATTATCGTTTTTTAAGTTTATAAAGTAAATTGTGATTAGAGTGTTAATTAAAACAATAAACACTTTGAGCTTTTCATAATGTTTTGAAAAAGTTGGGGTTTTAATATTGATTAAAGAAAAGTATTATGAATTAATTCAATCAGAATTTTTTCGAAAAAATCCTCGCTTATTTGAAATATGCGCGAACTTCAAATATTTTTATCATTCATGATTCTCGTTATTATCTTTTATGTTAGTATACATTCTTCAAATCCTGTAAAGGAGTTTATAATTAACTCATATCTTAAATTGAAACTAGAATCAAGGAGAACAAACATATATGTTAAAGGGCGCGTTTTTAGACAGTGTATGTATTTATTACTCAATATACCTACTAATCAGGTTGAGGATTATGATGAGATTGATTCAATAGATGAAGCCGCTGAAAGATTAGATCGATCTTTAGAAGGTAATCAAAACGTAGGTTTGGGAATCTCTCCTGAAGAAGAATTTATGGGGCATTGTTCTAATTTACAAGTTTGGGCTGAAAATGGATATGACACTAGAATTTTGCATCGAAATCTTGCATTTCCTCTTTTGAGACGACTAACTGAAGTAGGTGACCCTATAGCAAAAAAAGTTTTTAAAGAGGAGATTGCAATAAGGTTTGCGAGTAAACATCAAACAGTTACACAATATTTAACGGAGAATGGGTATTTAAAATATCTAAGTGCCGATGAGTTTGAAAGTATTTTAGATGATGTCAATCCCCCTCTTTTAAGAGATTTAACTGAAGGAATTAAATTCATGTTTGATAACCCCCAAAATATTGATATCAATATACAAATTAACTATTTTATAAATTCTTTATTACGAAATTTCGGTATTGAACATATCTCACTACTGACATCAAGAATTTTAAAAGAGATCCCTAAAAAAAATAGTGAAATATTTGTGAAAACCGTCTATGAACTGTTTAAATCAAGAAAATCTTTTCCCTTGATACAATATTTAAATCAGCATTTTGAATATTTTAAAGATTTCGAGTTCGAATACGACTTCATTAAATATAAAGATAAACTTGTGGGTATATATTCATCTAAAAAGGTATTTTTAATTAACCAAAATATAAATGATATATCTAAAATTGAAATTTTAAATGGAAAATCGGAAGAAATTGAAGAGTTAGACTTAAGTAATAATGAAATTATCAATATGGGAGGACTGGAGGCATTTTCAAGCTTAAAAACTTTGAAATTGAATAATAATCAAATTACAAAGCTTATAGGAATTAAGAATCTTAAAAATATAGAAAATCTATTTCTTAGGAATAATAGAGTATCAGAATTAGTAGGACTTGAAAACTTTCCTCATCTGAAGCATCTCGATCTCTCTGGAAATTTTAGTATCATAGAAGTTCCTGAGGAATTAAATAAATTAACTGAATTAAAAACTGTAAGATTATGGAATTGTAACATTAAGAATTTTACTGAGTCAACAGAAAAATTTTTTTGGATGAACCAGAACTTTAGATACTACACCGGATATACAGAAGCGGATAAACTCTATTACGAAAGTAATCACATCAAAAAGGCTTCATCAGAAAATGGATTATACATAGACTTCGTTAGGGGGGTTTTAAAAACAAGAAAAATCTTAGTTGAGCAGAAACTAAATTATCAGGATATCTTTGATTATGCAATTGAAACCTCGAGAAAAGCGATATGGTCAGGGATAGCAACCCACGATTTTAGAAAATGGTTAAAAAATAAAAATCAGACTAAGATTACCTTTTTTTTATAATGGAACGTCATTGCATATTACGAATATTCTAACATTTTTTCAATTGGTTTTAAAGCTCTTTCAGCAATGTCGGAAGGCACTTTAACATGATGCATTTTATCGTCCAAATTTTCTAGAATGTATTTCATGAGTTCTAGAGTATTTTTTTTCATATTATAACAAACCAGTTTATTCATAGCCATATAGACATTTTTATCCGGAAAATCCTTAGCTATTCTGTCGATTAGGCCTTTTTCTGTACCGATAATGAATTCTCTATCTTCAAGAGAGCTAATTTTAACAGCATTGTACATTTGAGCCGTGGAGCCTACGAAATCTGATAATTCCCGAACTTCCCGAATGCATTCGGGATGGACTAGAACCGTTGCTTTTGGGTGTTCTTTTTTTGCTACAGTGATATGTTCTGGTTTAATCTGGGAGTGGACAATACAATGCCCTCTCAATGGCATCTTTACACATTTTACTCCTGACTTCTGTTCTGCATAATCCGCTAAGTTAGCATCAGGACCAAATAAGACTCCTTCAGTGCCAAACTCATTACTTATTCTTTCAACGATTTTGACAGCATTCGATGAAGTACAACAAATATCAGATTCTGCTTTAACTGCTGCTGTTGAATTTACGTAAACTATGACAGGAAATCCCGTATATTTTTTTTGGTAATCTCTTACCATTTCAGCTGTGAGAAATGCGGCCATTGGACAGCATGATTCATAATTTGGAATTAAGACATGCTTATCCTGATTCAAAATTGAGGCTGTTTCAGCCATAAAATCTACTCCCGCAAATATGATATATCTTGTATTAGCTTTTTCCTTCGCTATGCGAGATAATCCAAGAGAATCTCCAACATAATCCGCGATTTCTTGTATTTCCATCATTTGATAATAATGACAGAGAATAGTGACATCATTTTGATTTTTTAAGTCTAAAATTTCTTTCTGCAATTGTGGGACGGTCATTTTTACAGATCAAAATATGAATGTTATAATAATAAATGATGTGAATTAAAAAAAAATGTTGGATTATAAAATATTGGTGCATAAAAGCCTCATTATAAGACGATTTCTTATCACTTTATAAAATTTGAAAAAAGATTACATTAAACTCAAAACTAAATTATAATAGAATTTGCTCTACAATTGTTAAATATGTGTTTAATATAGAATTAAGAATTCTAATCACGAAAAAAGTAAAAAAAGATTTAAAAATTAAATTTCGTTCTAAATTCCTTTTGATCTAAAACATTCGCTCCAAAAATACTAGAAATATAATCAATACCTTGATTGTGGCCCTCTAAGTTGAAACCCGCGCATGCGTCTTCACAAATAAATAAGTTTCGGTACCCATGGATGACCATTAATTCAAAAGTAAGGAGTAATACTTTAACATTAGTAATTACCCCAAATATACCTATCTCTACTTTTGCTTTTGAGCTCTTTTCATTTTTTAATATAAGATTTAGAACAGATTCTAATTTTGTGTCTGAAAATGAACTAAGATTATTTGAATTCACAATAAGGTGGTGTTCTAAGTTCTCTTTAATTCCTTCTTTAACTGGAGCGATAAAGTGTGAGCCATATGTTCCTTTTAAACAATGATTTCCAAAAAAATTCAATTCTATTCTTTGATCTAAATCAGTTGGATCATGCCAATCTCTTAAGTGGATAAAATAATAATCTTTTTTCATAAGTTCAGTTAA
>SDBT01005420.1_pt1 | contig 21417 bp, 19 predicted proteins | sample 2277101 | NCBI WGS metagenome assembly SDBT01 (sample SAMN10404973, study PRJNA504765) | marine sediment metagenome | isolation source: marine sediment core GS10_PC15, 103 cmbsf | place: Arctic Ocean: Southern Knipovich Ridge | collected 2010
CTTCACGCTCCTGCACTGCCTTCAGTACAGTATCAAAATCATCAATTTCATCAGCGTCTTTTAATATCCGGACAAGCTCCCGTAAAACATCTGGTTTATCTTTCGACTCCAGAGGTATTTTTACGATTTTTTCTACAACCATATCAATTAGCGCCATGACCTGCTTCTCCTGAATTTTCATATATGAATATAACTCTTATTCAATTCCCGTATTATGCCAGCGATTCGTACATCTCCCAAACCCTGTCCTCATCTTTGACAATCAGGACAGAACATGTAACAGTACGCATTGCCCGCTCGGTCTCATCATAAAACTCATCTCTTCTGCTCCTGATCCGGGAGAGTTCGCCAATAACGAGGAGATCGACCTGGTCCTCATTTACAGCATTGACTATTTCCTTATTAACATTCCCTCTGCTGCGTTTCTTAACAATTGACACTCCTTTTTTCAAAGCAAGCTCATTTACATAATTGAGATACCGTTCAGCATCAGCTTCCATATCATGCTCATATTCGACCTGCTCATCTTTGAGGAATATCCTTGCCTTTAAAAGGTCTTCCACTGCTCTGGTGTTGATAATATAGAGGGCAATAAGTTCTGCACCGGAAAATGACGCAAGGCATACTGCGTACTGTGCAGCGGTAACAGACTGTTCAGTTCCATCGACATAAACCATTATTTTTCTTATAGGGTTATTCACGATTTATCTCCGTTGTTTTGGCGCCTTTTTTTCTCAAGATTCCCCTTAACCATTTTCATAAGAATGACCATGTCCCGTTCATTCTCTTCAAGCCTGCTTTGAATATAATGTACGGTCTCTTTCAGGTCGGGGATTGCGATTTTTTCGAGAGCATTGACCTTTCTAATGGTTTTTTTTACCTCATTGGCAAGCCGCAGTACAGATATTTTCAGCTCAGAGAGCTTTCCGAGCAGTTTGAGCACTTCCTTAAAAAAGTATAAAGAGCTGTCAATCCAGAAACTGGTTCCCATGGGGCTGTAGTATGGCGAGTGCTCCCTGAATTTCGTCTCGATGACGGGAAGGCTGACACCCATAACCCTCCTGGTGCGAATAGTAATGTCTGTAGTAATATTAACGGCCCCGGTCAGATATTGCACTTTGAGCTTTCCCATATCAAAGACCGTCTCTTCCATGGCCTTGTATGCCTTTGTGAGCATATTTTCAACCCGGCCCTGAAAATCCGCAGCCTGGTCAACTAATGCCAGAAGCTCAATGATCAGGATATTTCTTTTCTGGTCCAAAAGCTCATATCCCTGCTGAGCAAACTTCAGATCATTTCTGAGTTTGAGCAAACTTGTTTTTGTCGGTGCATAATTAAGCTGCGCCATTACGAATACCTGCTAACTTCCATAGAACTTCTCTATTTCCTCGTCGGTTATCCTGTGCAATTCTTCGACAGGCAATGCCCTTAAAACTTCCCATCCGAGGTCCAGGGTTTGTTCGATGCTTCTATCTTCGTCTTTTCGCTGGGAGATAAACTTCTGCTCGAACTCCTTTCCGAATTCCAGATAATTATGATCCAGGGGGGTCAACTCTTCTTCTCCGATAACCGATGCAAGATTGCGTACATCTTTTACATAGCTGTATGCAGCGAAGAGCTGGCTTGCAAGATGGGGGTGGTCCTCTCTGGTCATACCCTCACCAATGCCGTCCTTCATCAAACGGGAAAGTGACGGGAGTCCTGCGACCGGCGGGAAAATCCCTCTTCCATCCATCTCTCTCTCGAACACGATCTGCCCCTCGGTGATATATCCGGAAAGGTCGGGCACCGGATGGGATATATCATCATTTGGCATCGTCAGAATGGGCAGTGACGTAATCGAGCCTTTATGTCCCTTAATCATTCCTGAGCGTTCATAGAGTTCGGCAAGGTCCGAATAGAGGTATCCGGGATACCCCTTCCGCGATGGTATTTCGCCCCTAATAGTGGATATTTCACGCAGGGACTCGCAGTAGTTGGTCATGTCGGTCATGATAACGAGTACGTGCATGTCCTCATTGAATGCAAGGTGTTCTGCGAGGGTAAGCGCAGTTCTCGGTGTGATCAGCCGCTCTATCGAAGGATCATCTGCAAGAGACAAAAAGAGGGCGACGTTTTCAAGCACACCACTTTCCTCAAATGAGCGGGTGAAAAACCGGGCCACATCATGCTTTACTCCCATTGCAGCAAAAACAACAGCGAACTCAGTATCTGTCCCACGTATTTTTGCCTGCCGTGCGATCTGGGCCGCAAGTTCGTTATGGGGCAGACCGTTACCGGAGAAAATAGGAAGCTTCTGGCCGCGAATAAGCGTATTCATCCCGTCAATAATGGAAATGCCGGTCTGTATAAAATCCCGGGGATACTGTCGGGCGGTCGGATTGATTGCCATTCCGTTGACGTCCAATTCGAGGTCGCTTCGTTGCGGCGGCCCTCCGTCGATGGGATGTCCCAGACCGTTGAATACACGCCCCAGCATCTCCTTTGATACTGAAATAGTAAGCGGCTCTCCGGAAAAACGTATTCGTGTGTTCGGAAGATCCAGTCCTGCGGTCCCTTCGAACACCTGCACGACGACGACATTGGTCGATGATTCCAGCACGATGCCCAACCGGACATTGCCCTGCTTGTCTACGCACTCGATTAGCTCTCTGTATCCCACCGGGTGTGTCTTGCTGACAAAGATCAGGGGGCCGTCGATCTTGTCGACACCGATATACTCACGTCCGGACAGGAGCCGTTTGTTTTCTATGTCAGGCATACAAAGCCTCCATTTGGTCCATGGAACGCTCCAGGCGGGCTTCGATCTTGTCGAGGCCGGAAAGATCTTCGTTGGGTATGGAGAATTTCATTTTCACTATATCCTGATATACTTTCATTTTTTTCAATTTAGCAATGATCGCGCCATTCTTTATAGCTTCTGAGCCGCGTTTCCAGTAAGTGACAATAATGTGCAGCATTTTCGCCTGCTTCTCAATAGTAGAGAACATATCAATCTTGTCGTAGGCATTCTGCTGCAAGAACGCGTTCTTGAATAACGTACATACTTCCAGGATGAATCGCTGTGTATCGGGCAATGCATCTGGACCGACCAATTTTACGACCTGTTGAAGCCGTACCTCCCTGTGGAGAAGCTCCATTATTTCCGTTCGGTCGGCAAGCCACTCGGAACTGATTTGCTGCTCCCACCATGAAACCATGTCACTGAGATACTCGCTGTAGCTGTCGAGCCACGAGATGGCGGGATAGTGCCGGGCATTGGCAAGGTGCCGGTCAAGGGCCCAGAAACAGCGGATAAAACGTTTTGTGTGCTGGGTCACCGGCTCCGAAAAGTCGCCGCCGGGCGGAGATACGGCGCCGATTATTGTCACGGAACCGCTTTGGCCGTTCAATGTTTCCATCGAGCCGGCACGTTCATAGAACTCCGCTATTTTGGTCGGCAGGTAAGCGGGAAATCCTTCTTCGGCGGGCATCTCTTCCATACGTCCGGAGAGTTCGCGAAGAGCTTCGGCCCAGCGTGACGTTGAGTCCGCCATGACTGCGACGTGATATCCCTGGTCTCTGAAGTATTCGGCCATGGTTATCCCGGTGTAGATGCTCGCTTCCCGCGCCGAGACCGGCATGTTCGATGTGTTGGCAATCAGAATGGTCCGTTCCATTAGCGACCGGCCGCTTCTCGGATCGATCAACTTCGGAAACTCGGTAAGCACGTCCGTGATTTCATTACCGCGCTCGCCGCAGCCGATATATACGATCAGATCGGCATCGCACCATTTCGCCAACGCCTGTTGCGTCATCGTCTTTCCGGTACCGAACCCGCCGGGGATGCAAACAGTTCCTCCCTTTGCGACGGGAAAGAGCGTATCAATAACCCGCTGGCCCGTAATGAGTGGGATATCAAGAGCGAGACGATTCCGCGTCGGCCTTTGAATGCGGATGGGCCACCTGTGCATGAGGAAAACGTCCTTGGTCTGCGAGTCGTCGGTGCCGAGCACCGCTATCACATCTTCTACGGTGTAATCGCCTTCCGGTACGACCGACTCGATAACGCCTTTGTCGTTCGGCGGAACGAGAATTTTGTGAAGGAGGTTCTCCGTCTCCTGGACGGTGCCGATGACCGCGCCGCCTGAGACGCGGTCGCCCTCTTTCACCGAAGGGACAAAATGCCATTTCTTTTCTCTGTTCAATGACGGAACGGTAATCCCCCGCTTGATATAAATCCCCGACATTTCCCGGATGGATTCGAGCGGCCTCTGGATACCATCGTAGATGGTACCTACCATTCCGGGACCAAGCTCAACAGAGAGCTGCATCCCCGCGCCATAAACAGGATCGTAAGGGGCAATTCCCGTCGTGTCTTCGTAGACCTGAACGATCGCACTGTTGGTTTCCAGCTTGATAAGCTCGCCGATAAGGTTCTCCTTGCCCACGCGGACCAGCTCGAACATCTCGGCATCGGTAATCCCCATCACCTCTATCACAGGGCCATTGACCCGTTTAACCTGTCCTATTATCCTGTCACTCATAATTATTCTTTTTTGTCGTCAACAAATAAGGTGTTATAAATCAACGTTTGAATTTCACGCTTGTTTCGCAGCATCCGCGTCCTGACCTGATTGTTAAATGCGGTGCGCCCATCCGCGGCGGTCAGGACAACGCCCTGATGTTTCAAAGGCTCGGCGCCTGACAATGTCAATTCGACCTGGCCGCCCGTTTGCTCGCGGACTCGCTCAGCGACCTCTGAAAACATCTTGTCGTCGATTAGCTTCAGTTCTTCCGACGAAGCGTTGACACGGGCGGATTCCGCGTCCAGGCCAATGGCGGCCTCTGTCAACCAGTCTATCAGAATGGACCGGTAGTTTTCGTCGCCGGTCATTGAACCGAGCTTCTTTTCCACCCGGTCCATAACATCATGCATAACGGTGTCCCGGGTACGCATGGAGCGGCGCTTTACCTCTCGCTCTGCGGTGGAAATAATTTTATTCTTCGCAGCTTCGGCCTGTTCCTGCGCTTTTGTCCGCGCCTCGTTCAACAGGGATTCGATTTTCTTCTCGGAGTATTTCCTTTTCTCAGCCGCCTGAGTTTCCGCCTCTTTTATGATCTTCTCCTGCTCGGCGCGGGCGTCCGTTTCGATGCCCGATATCAACGCGGCTTTTTCTCTTTCAACCGATTCCATAGATAGTTACACCTTCGTCTAAACCAGCTCTCTTGCCGATGTTATAGTTTCAGCCCGATAGCGGTATTCACCATTTCTTTGATTCCAGGCCTGCCCGGTTTCGTACCATTTCTGTCAGGGATCTCCACAATAAGTGGAAAACTTACAGTAAAAAGATATTTATCCACGGTCGAACGTATCATATCTGCAATACGTTCGGTAATAATAATAATGCAGGTCTCCTTGTCTTTAAGTAATGCCTGAAAAGCGCGCTGAGCTTCGTCCGCATTATCTGCAACTTTTCCGGACACTCCAACCATCCCGAAACCAAGGACCGTATCTTCATCGCCTATAATCGAATATTTCATTGTAAAGCTATACCTTGCCGAGAATCATCAAAGCCGTGATAAAGCCAAATACAACAAGCCCCTCAGCAAGCGCTACAAAAATCAGGGCCTGGCCTGCAATCTCAGGTTTTTCAGCAATTGCACCCATGGCTGCGGCGCCAACATGAGAAATCGCGATCCCGGCGCCAATGGCGCCAAGGCCAAAAGCGATAGCCGCGGCAATGAGGCCGTATTTCATTACTTCGGCCTTATTCGTTGACATTTCCGACTCCACTGATTCTTCGTCATTTGAGGCTCCCGCAAAAGCATTAGAACAGAACAGTGTTCCAATTATTGCCATCACCGTAAAAAGCACAACAATACTCTGGGTGATTTGCAACTTCAGTTTTCTGCATGGTTTATCCATAGCATTCCTTCCTTTCTCATTTATAACTGCTGCTTAGTGAAATTGGTGTGTAAAGTTTTCCGGTTCCGTGAAAAAACTTCGTGAAGAATTCATAGTAATTAAGCCTTAATGCTTGTATTCCGGCGGAAAGACCCTCAAGGCCAATGACCAGTACGTTTCCGAGTATAAGAATGAGAACATAACCGACGCCTGAAGTCATCTCGGCAAGAGTGAAAAATGAGATCATCAGGCAAACATGGGCTATACCAAGTCCGGCCACTCGCATAAAGGACAGGGTATTGGAAAGGTAGCCGCTGAAGATCTCAAGAAGCTCGACAATCCATTCCATCAGGAAATTGATGAGCGCAAAAGGAAGACTGGACTTCTTATCAGAGTGCCCGGCTTCATGTTTGAAATAGTGATAAGGCTCCTTAATAAAGAGCAATAGCGAGGGCAGCCCGGCCAGCAAAAATAGTACCGTTCCCGGAGGGAATTGCTTGTAACTGTGCGCCACCATGTAGGATGCAATATATATACCTCCTCCGTAAATCCACCCGCCGAGAATACCGCCTTTGTCAAAGAACAACTCCACCCATTTTTTCTCCCTGATAAGGTTGATCCAATTGAAAAGCAGGCCAAGGAAAATGACGGAGATGCCGAAGTATAGGGTAATTGACAGTATATCATAAACGTTATTGATTGCGGAATTATGCTCACTATGGCCTGATATAATACCATGAAAATCGAACCACAACGGCGGGAAAAGACCGGTGCCGAAGTAGGACCCGAAAAGAGCGCCGAAGAATATTGACGAGCTGCCACACCAGACAACGAGCCATGAAAGATTGCAGAAGCCCTGTTTCTGTTCATTATTCCTCAAATAATACACACCCAGAGCGCCGAGGCCTGCAAGTATCAAACCCTGTCCCACATCGGGGAACATGAGTCCGAACATAGCCAGGTACAAGGGCATTACAAAAGGAGTCGGATCGATAGTTCCGTACTTAGGAACGCCGAAATTACTGACCAGCATCTGGAAGGGCGCGAGTATCTTCGGATTATTAAACCGTACAGGAACTTCATCGCCAATAGTTCCCTTGCTCCCTGCTTCGTTCCATTCCAGGTAACAGCGGTCTTCACATGCCTTTTTGATTATTCTCGTCAGCTTTTCTTTTTTCGATGAGGGAAGCCAGCCTGTAAAAATGACTGTTCGGGAAGATGATTTGAAATTGGTCTGGATTTTGTAAAAAAGCTCGTTGACCCGCAGATTGCCCCAGATTTCCCTGAGACGTTTATCTTCTTTTCTTACCAGATCATTAACGTTTATTTCAAGCTTTTTCTGTTCACCAGTTAATGTTTTGAGTTTGACAGAGAGTTCTTTGAAAACATCCTTCTTGACTGACCGCAGCTCACCCGGCAATTCAATCCTGGTCCATCCGGCACTTGCAAGAATTTTCTTAATCTGCTCATTATCTCTTTTCATTGAAATAAGGAGATGATGGGCCATATCTTTTTCCTGCCCCATCGCAATATTTAATGAAGGCAGGTCTCTCAACCCGTCTTCAAGTTGTTTTACATTTAATACGGGGAGCTTTCCAACCTGCATGGAAATAAAGGTATGTTTGGCCGGGAGTGTGACATCAGAGAGACCTATACCATAGAGTTCCACCTGCCGCCTGATGTCCTCAAGCTTCAATATCTCCTGCTGGATCGTCCGTTGCCTTTCCCTGATACTTTCACGCTCTCCGGATATTTTATCAAGACGAGCTTTCTCTTTTTCAATATTAATGGAAATGCGGTTGTTCAGATCTGTTTCTTTGGGCGCCGAAGGAATAATGCCGCCCGTATGTAACAATCCTTCAATCCGCCTTCTTAAATCCGATATTTCAGTTAGAGACACTTGGGCTTTGACAGTTGACAGGTTATCCGGTTTTTCTCCTTCATCCTCTGATACATTAATAAACTGCATGACCCCTTCACGAAGGAGTGCTTCAGTTACCGGCTCACAATCCTTGCCCAGCACTACCGCGAATAGCTGTATCATCTCAGTAGTAAACATCATATCATACTCTCAATCCGTTCCTGTTGTATGTGAAGCTGTTTTGCATTGAGTATTATCCTGATTTTCTTCAACTCATTCCGTTTCAGCACAAAATATGAAAGTATAATTCCTATCGTAAAGGGATACCCGGCCAGGATACGCTGGACCTCATGTTTCATGATCTCTTCCAGTATCCGGCGTATAAGGAGCAGCCGTGACGTACTGTCTGATGTTTGGGAAGAGAGCAGTGCCGACAATCCCGGATATTTGGTTTTGACAAATCCCTGAAGCACAGACGTTACATTCTGCGCACTATATAATTCATCGATTATACTCTTGTCAAGATTAAAGCCTCCCGGCACAATAGCAGCCAGGATCGCGTCCAGAGGAAGGTCATAGAAGTTCTTAAACCGGATGATCCAATTGATGTTCTGCAAATCAATTTCCACGCCTGTAAGTCGCAGGGCTATAGTACGATCTCTCTTGTCCTGCTTGTCAACGGAAGACAGGAGGTTCTTATAGTAAAAATGGTCGAAGGCAATTTCCATACGGAAAAGAGAACCTTCCGATTCAACAGTGTGACTGTATTTCCGGATAATCTGACTGTATGGGGTCCCTTCACATACGCCTGCAATTTCGTCAAAGTTCTCTGCATTAAGAATGATGTCAATCGGCATTTCGTGAATGATGCGGTCATACAATATGTAGTGTATGCTAATATCATCCGGGCGTTTCCGTATTTTTCTGTTGAAATAGATTCTTATGGCATTTTTGAGGTTGTCAATTTCAAACTGGGTCAGTAATGCGTCTACAAGCTCCATGGAATTATGATGAAGGTACTGTCTGATATTTCTGTAAAGTTCAATTTCGTTCTTAAGGAGCTCAAGCTCTGCCTGTTTGAGATCACCGGTCCGGGAGTATATCTCTTCAAGACCGGCAAAAGGTGTATCCCGTAAAAGAGCAAGCGCATCATCAAGGGACGGGGCTTTTGCCAACTGCTCGAACATTTCGCCAGGAAGGATTTTGCTGATCCGGGCCCGCAGCTTTGCGTTGATAAATGAGTATTTTGATAATGGGCGGGCCATTATTTGCTGTCCTTCTCATACTCCGTGGTCAGTATGATATTGCAGGTATTGTCAACTAAGTTATTCATTGTATTTGTATTATTGTTGAGCAGAGTATCTTTCTCCTGGTCCGCCTGTTTCAGTTTTTCGTCCCTGATATGTTCGGCCTCTTTTTTTGCATTTTCAACAGTAGTTTGTATTATTTTACGGGCTTTCTGTTTTGCATCACTCATTTTCTCTGAGATTTCTTTTTCTGCAGATTGTCTTATTTCAGAGGCCTTATTGCGGGCTTGCTTAAGAACTATGCCGACCTTCTCTTCAGCCTGAAGAACTTCCTCGATTATTTTTTTCATAAAATCAGATCCCGAACAGAATGAATATGAACAATTTGATTTTAATATAAATATATACAATGGCAAACAAAATTACCAGTACATGAATAGTTTAAATTTATTATTGAACTTTTGCAAAGCTGAATTGTTGGCAAATGATTTGGTTATCTGTGGATGTAACTACATCGAAGATAAACAGGGCTGTCGTTATGTCGGCTGTTCTTCGGCGTTACTCATACCCGGCATAAACCCGCCTACCTTGATTCATCTTTCTCCTTACGACTCTTCACGAAGAACCTTGAGGAATTCATGATGAACTTGGCGTCCCAAACTCTGTGCTTTGGGCGCATCCTCTCAGGCTCTGTCATATTCGTCTTTTTGATAATACACAATCTCTTGATCGTAAGAGGTGTTAGTATCCATCGGATTTACCTCAGGGGGCTTTCTTAAAAGTAAGATGCTTAGCACTGAATCTTCTCATATTTGAGAATGCCTGGTGTTTCCACAATCTCCCGCATACTTTTTTGTAGGGTGTAAGTTCTTCTACAGAAGCACTTTACACTATCTATCCTCGTTATGTACAGAATTGGCACACATTTTGCATACTAAGTTTACTGTGATAGCTATTGCTAAGTTTATTGCCTAAAATAGCTAATATTGTTCCGACGGACAAACTGACAATATTGCTTGCCCGTTACAGAAGATTACTTTTCGAAAGAGGTGCCTTCTTCACGAATGGAAGATAGCATGTTGCCATTGAGTCGTTTCCGATGCGGCGGCTTCTGGGAAGTCTCTGCGTTGGTTGTGGTATTGTTCTTGGTACCGATATTAGCTGGAGGAGAAAATATTGTGAATAATGAGGAACCAGTTGAGAATCCCCATGGGGACCCGGCGCTGTGTTCCTCCTGTCATACTTCTGCCGTCGCCGGCCGAGACGCTTTGCGATTTGATGGTAATGTGTCGCAACTGTGTCAGTCATGTCACGATGGTCGGCTTGCTGCTCGCGAGGTCCACCCTGTGGATCTGGCGCCAAGCGCCGCTATCGCGCAGGAAATCCCCTCCGATTTCCCCCTTAAGGATGGAATGCTTACCTGTCTCAGTTGTCATGATATCTCCTGGGACTGCAAGACTGGACAGCCGGCTGCTGTGACCAATCGCAATTTGCTGCGTGGAACTCGTGTATCCCACCCCCTGGAGTTCTGTTTCCGCTGCCACGAACAGGAGAACTACCGATCCTTTAACGCTCACGACCAGCTTGAAGCCGGCAAAGCAAAGACCGACACATGTGTTTGGTGCCATGTTCGAGTTCCGGACGTGGGCTCCCGTCTCGAAGAGGGCGCTTCGTATGCGCTCCGCAGTAAGTCGTTTGGGGTGTGCAGCAACTGCCACCGAGTGGCAAAGGACCACCCAACCGGCGACTCGCACATGTCTGCGACTCCTTCGGCGAAGATGATGTGGTACATGTCGGCCTACGAAATACAACCTCAGATGCTCTTGCCGTTCGAGCAGCTCCTGGAATATGTGCGTGCCGCCAAGCGGGCGCCTCGGTCTATTCCCCTGGATGAGAATGGCCGTATCACATGTTACAGTTGTCACAATCCTCATGAGAAAGGCCTCTTACCGAACTGGAATCCCCGCTCCGTTGGCGCCGAGCCCAAGCAAGCTGCAAACCATCGACTTCGGGCCCGTGAAGGTATAGCCTGCAGAGCATGTCACGAGAAATAAGGTATCCCATGAAGAAATCAACTATTATGAACGGTGGCGTCGCTCGGGACTCGAAGATATTGCCCCTGCGCTTTTCGCCAAGTTTTCTTGCACTCGCACTGGTAATTGTGCTTTCACAAGCTCTGTACGCTGTGGACGCAGAGAACTGTCTCATGTGTCATCGCTTCCGAGGTCTTGCCCGCGTGGACAAGGAGGGCAACTACCGCCTGTTTTATGTGGATGAAACACTCTTCAGCAAGGGCCCCCACGCGCGCGTTAGCTGCAAAGGTTGTCATGCCGATATCGAGAAGATTCCACACGACAACGCAGAGCCCGTGGATTGCTTGCGTAGCTGCCACATCGAGGAGCCGACACGCGAAATCATTTTTACCCATGCAAAAGTACATGATACACTCGAAGACAGCGTTCACGCACTGACTGCTGAGGATGGCACACCACGAAGTTATCCGGACGATTTTCCCAACTGCAAGGACTGCCACGACATACCCCTTTTTCGGCCTGTTTCCTTGTTCAAGACAGTCAGGGCCGGCGTCTCTGATCGTGCTATCAGCCGCTGCGTTGTGTGCCATTCCGATGAGCACTTTACCCGCTATTATTATTCCCACGTTACAACTCGCATGCATAAGGCTCGCGATCCTCGTGAGGTTGTAGCTATGTGTTCGACATGTCATGCCGATCCGGCTCTTGCCCGGCGGCACAACCTCCCGGACGTTGTATCAAGCTACCTCGAAACTTACCACGGCAAGGCCATGCTGTTCGGTTCGTCTCTGGCGCCGGATTGTCTGGATTGTCATGCCGGCAAAAACAGTGCCCATGAGATGTATGCCCAAACCGATCCGCGTTCCTCAGTTCATCCGGACAACCGCGCCTCCACCTGCAGTACACAAGACTGTCACAGTTCCGCTGCGCCGGCCTTTGCTTCTTTTGACGTTCACGCCACCCGTAATATGTCCACGCACAAGCTCGAGTTCGGGGTAGGCCTGTTCTTCGTTATTATGACTCTGGGAATTCTCTTGCCGATTTTGACTCTCAATATGCTCGGCCTTTTGCGAGAGCTTCTACCGAGTCACGAAGCTGAGACGGAGATCGAACGCCTTGTAAAACTCGCAGAAAAGAAAGCGGCTCTTGGGGGTGGAATCCGGCGTTTCACAGGCTCATACAGACTGCAACACGCCTTTCTTGTCACCGTCTTCGTCGTTCTATGCATGACTGGATTACCCATGAAATTCCCCGAGGCGTCATGGGCGCCAACGGTCTATCAGCTCTTCGGCGGCATTAGAGGAGCGCCGATAGTGCACCGCGTCGCCGGCGTGGCCTTGTTGGTCGGCTTTGTTCTGCACGTTGGAACGATTCTCCTGAATGTCACGCGAACTCTGGCACGCGAGGGCAAACTGGGCATTCGAAACTGGATCAGGGCGGTTCTGGCCCTGCCCATGATTCCGGGGCCGCAGGATCTGAGGGACATCATTACGCTGACAAAGTACGTATTCTTCCTCAGCCCTCGCAGGCCGAACTACGCTCGCTTCTCCTGGAAGGAGAAGCTTGAATACCTCGGACTGTTCTGGGGCATCGGACTTCTGGGCGTCACAGGCGCCCTGCTCTGGGCCGAAAGCCTGTCAAGCCACGTGGTACCAGGCTGGGTACTCAACGTTTGCTATCTGGCCCACACTTATGAGTCTATCTTGGCCGCAGCGCACATTGCCCTCGTGCACATCCCCGGCGTCATCGGCAGGCCGGGAGTATCACCGTTTTCCAGCATGATACTCAACGGCAAGATTTCGCCGCGCGCACTGGCAGAGGAACACGGAGGCGAGATCATCAACTGGACCCCTGCTGAGGAGGTCAAATCATGAGCAACAATGCAGGCCAATGGAAAAAATGTTTTCTTGTACTCTACGTCGGAATGTGGATCATGATTCTTACGGGGGCACTCATCTGGCTGACGGTGTTTCTCGTCGGGACTCTGGGCGATACCTTCGCAAAAAAGGAGGCGCAAACTCCGGACCTGGACGTGTTCGACAGCGTGGTTGCCCTGACAGAAGGAAAGGTGGTGAGGTACCTCGGGGAATGGGAATTCCTGGAGCCGAAACTCCCCGGACACTTTCATCACATCGGAAGGTGGTATCAATCCGACAAGTGGAACTTCTGCATCAAGTGCCACGGGCCAACTCCCCATTCCAAGGCGCCACAGCAACGTGCTTTTCTCAACATGCACAATCTCTTCATTTCATGCCAGGTCTGCCACGTGCGCGAGCAAGAGGAAATAGCGCCCACTCGTTTCGGCTGGATAGACATAGTCAACGGGCAATTGTGCTCGAACCCTGATATGGCCGAAGGCGTCTGGGGCGAGTATGGCGCGAAGATCGTCCCGCTCAAGGGCGCCAAAGATAACCCCCAGCCCGTAACCCTTGATGATGAGGAGGCGTTTGCTGCAACGTTTCGCAAGCGTATGGACGATTTGGACGACCGTCAGAAGGTAGTAGGCAACAGATTTATCCACAGACGCTGTGTCGATATTCCCGTACGTTGCGGCGACTGCCACAAATCCGAGGAGGCGTTCCTTCCTTACACGGCTCTGGGATATTCCTCAGAGCGCTCAGCTTTCCTCGTAAGTTCAGAGGTAGTTGATCTGGTTTCGCGCTATGAGACCTTTTATATGCCAAACCTGCTCAAGGCCGACGAGCAAATACAGAAAGAGACAGGAGAAGAAACACAATGATGTCGACAGCGGGCCGCCTGGCGGCCAAAGCGGGACTGTTGCTGGTCCTTGGCCTGGCTGCTGTTGTTCCAACGGCCCAGGGCCGTGCCGAGTCGGACGCCCCTGAGCGCCGAATCAATGTTAGGAAAACCGGAGTAATCGTCGGCCCCAAAGACGAGCCTTTCACCATGCCCAGCGATGCCGCGGTCGGGCGGGATGGCGACCTGTATGTGCTCGATGGAGGTAATCACCGGGTAGTCGTCTGCGACGCCGCCGGGAAGTTCCGTTTCAAATTCGGTAGCCGTGGCAGCGGCCTCGGTCAACTGCTTTTCCCGCTCGGGATCACTACGACACCAGACGGAAAGGTGTATGTTGCCGATTCCGGAAACCATCGTTTCCAGGTATTTTCGGCGGATGGAAATCCGTTGAAAGTAGTCCCGTTGCCGAGCACCACATCGGGCGCGCCCCCGGATCCGACAGACATAACAGTAGATCTGGTTCGGGAACAGCTCTACGTCGTTGACAACGACAACCACAAACTCCATGTCTATAACCTCTCGAATAACAGTTTCGAACAGGTCTGGGGCGGTCCCGGGCAGGGCCGGCGGCAGTTCCGTTTTCCATTTCTTATCGACACTTCCAGCCAGGGCTATGTCTTCGTGGTCGAACCCATCAACACTCGGGTCCAGGTCCTCAACTCCAGCGGAAAATTCGTCTGCTTCATCGGGGCCTGGGGCGTTAAACCGGGACAGTTGTTTCGCCCCAAGGGTGTTGTGATTTTTGAAGATCGAGTTTTCGTAACCGATAGTTACCTGGGGCGGGTACAGATATTTAACATGGGGGGCGACTTTCTCGGCATGCTGACCGACTCCGAAGGAACACCTGTACAGCTCACCACGCCGACGGGAATCACAATCGACGCCAAACGCAGGCGCCTCTATGTCGTCGAACTCAAGGCAGACCGGGTCTGCTGGATGGACCTGGAGTAAAACTCCGATGGCCATACCGAAATTACTGCCACGGCCCCCATATTTGTGCAGCATCCTCTTGCTCCTTATATTGGTCGTCGTCCAGCCCCTCTCCGGTGCCGAGCCCATGCCTAATTCAAGCAGGGAATGTGCTATCTGTCATATCCGCTGGGTGGACGCTTTAGTGAGAAACGATCCGCGAGAGGATCTCATGGAAGCGGTCCTCGAGCGCCAGGCCGGCAGCGGGGACATGTGCCTCTCCTGCCACGACGGTTCCGTAGTTGATTCGCGCTTCAAGGTCTGGTCGACCCGTCACCATACCACCGATTCGGTGCCTTCGGCTGCGGTAAACATCCCAACAGACAAGTTTCCCCTGGACGCTCAAGGCCGGATGACGTGCGCAACGTGCCATACTGCGCATGCAGTGCCCGACAGTTCCGACATAAAGACCGTGATTTTTCTGCGCCAATCCAATGTTGATTCGGCGCTCTGTCTTTCCTGTCACCCCGAACACGCTCAGAAGAATGACTTTCAGCATCCCCTCGGACGCGGTGACTCTCCCGTACCACAGGTGGTCCTTGAGGCCGGCGGCAAAACTTCGGCCGATGGGCACATGATCATCTGTCAGACCTGCCACGAACCGCACGGGGCCAGGAACGCCTGGATGCTGGTCTTGCCGCCTTCGAAGTTGTGCATCGCCTGCCACACCGACAAGGCTCCTGAGACCAAGCCTGCGGCCGGCGCGCCGGTGCACAGCATAGGCCACACATATCCTGGTTTTGAGCCTCCGGCAACATTGTTGGATGAGAGGGCCACTTTTGGCTCGAATGGCGAGCTTGGCTGTCTCTCCTGCCATCGGCTCCACGACGCTTCAGGCGCTAAGCCGCTTTTGATCCGAAAGAACGAGGACAGTTCTCTTTGTCTCGAGTGCCATAAAAAAGAAGGAGCGGTTATCGAGTCCCGACATGATCTTCGCATCAGTTCTCCGGAAACCGTCAACGCCGGCGGCGAGAAGCCTTCTGTGTCAGGCCCCTGCGGTTCGTGCCACCGCATCCATGGCTGGGCGCGGGACGTTCCGGAGACGAACCGCCCGCACAGTTCAGGTTGCATGGAGTGCCATAGCGTCGGGGGACCGGGCTCGCACAACCGGCCCTATATGGATGCGCACGCCGTCGGAACAACTTTGTCGCAGGGCATGTCTACCACACTGCCATTGGATTCGGATACAGGGAGTATCGGCTGCCTGACCTGCCACGATCCTCACAGTCCCCGTTCACCAGAAATTACGACCGAGGAGGGAATACCTTTTCAAGGGATCGATTCTCAGGTTCCGGAGCCGCGATCGTTTCTCCGACATGAGGGTTCGCAGCTATGCGCTCTCTGCCATGACAAGATCGGCAGGTCGGAGTTTGCTCCCCATGAACCTATGGAATTTGCGCCGGCGGTACGCCGAGAGCTTGCAATGCATCCTTCTATCGGCCCCTGCAGGGTGTGCCACACAACCCACAATGTTCAAGGTCCTCACCTCTGGGCACGAACGCCGGCAGCCGACTCGGGCAATCCTATTTCCGATCTCTGTGGCGCCTGCCATGCGGACAAGCTGGGTGTGCAGAATTCCGTACACGATCCCGGAGCAGCCGAGTGGGCGAACAAGCTCGGTTTCGTCTCCAGGGGCTCCTGTGTCGATTGCCATCCGGTCCACGGTTCAAGAAAGCGAGACAGCATCTGGGCAACCCTCGGAGATCAGGAGGCTCCCGTACAGCTTTGCGAAGCCTGCCACCGCACGGGAGGGCCGGGCAAGGTGATGGAAACAGCGCATATAGGAAGGATTGCCGGAGACGACATCGAGAATCTGCCGGTCAGCCGTGACATGCGGATTCGGTGCACAACTTGTCACGATATCCACCAGAACGTACAAGGCTCAAAGCTGCTCAGAGTACCAATTGTCGATCTCTGTGGAGCTTGTCACGAGGACAAGCTGGGCGTACAGGATTCGGTGCATGATCCTGGAGTAAGCGAGTGGGCAAGAAAGCTCGGTTTCGTCTCCAAAGGCTCCTGCATCGACTGTCACCCAGTCCACGGTCCGGCAGGGGAAAGCGGCATCTGGGGATCTATCAAAAGCGAAGACACTTCGGCGCAGCTTTGCGAAACTTGCCACCGGACTGGAGCACCGGGAAAAGCGATGGAAACGCCGCATATGGAAAAGACTCTCGCAAAGAACTCCGAGAACCTGGTGGTCGGCGATAACGGGCGGATTTTGTGCACTACTTGCCACGATATCCACCAAAAGGTACAGGGCCCGAAGCTGCTTAGAGTTCCAAGGCGGGATTCAGGCCTCTGCCTCGGTTGTCACTCAGAATTTTCCGGATTGCTCGACACGCCTCATGATCTGAGGGTCTCGGCGCCGGATGAGCAAAACATCCACGATGAGATCGCCGCCGAATCAGGGCCCTGCGGCTCCTGTCACCTTGTGCACCGCACTTCCCGCGCGAGCGGAGTTTGGGCGCGAGGCTCAACCTCTGAAGGAGACTTCGGCAGCTCGCTCTGCACGTGCTGCCACCGCCAAGGCGAGTGCGCAGAAGCGCACGTTCCAAAATACGTGGATCACCCTGAGGTGGCTCTGGTAAACCGCACTAATTCCCAACAGCCAGGATATATGCCAACCTTCGACAATCGCGGGGAACAGTCGCGCACCGGATCCATCTCCTGTCTCACCTGCCACGATCCACACACAGCCCCGTTGACCCACGAGGCAGGAACAAAGACATCTCCATCGCACCGCCACACGTTTCTGAGGCCTACGGAACACCAGGGACTCTGCGCCGATTGCCACGGAATGGAGACTTTGTGGCGATTCCTCTACTACCACAAAGAGCATCGCAATCCCTACCCCGAGCGCAATGTGAATCTGCTGTCTCCTCGAAAAGAGTAGCTGACGATTGCCCAACTGAGTCCGAAGGCTTCAGAGGTCAACGAGTTCACATGGGGTAGAATGCTCCCGCTGTATTCTTATTACCTGCTCCATTCTGAAATTTCATGGACCGGTTCCATCAACTCATCAGGCGTAGCACACCCCGACTGGAGCACTCCTAAATACGGTCCCAATTTTCGCTCGCAGACCAATACAACTCCGCTACAACCCAACAACCCGTTATCTCCAAATTCTGCCAAAACAACAACTTGCAAACGATTCGGGGCAATGGAGGCGGGGGGATTCGAACCCCCGTCCCGAGATGCTTCAAGACAAGCTTCTACATGCTTAGTCGCTTGATTGTTTTTTCGCCTCACTAAGCGCCAAACGACAGGCACTTAACTTGGCTATTTCGGAGAGTTCTCACCTTGCCGGCCCGAAAAACCGGTTCGGCCAGCCTGCTGTTTGACGCCCTTACCTAACCCACAGGCAAAGTCAGGCAGGACGGGCCGCTATTTAAGCAGCCATGCGCAACTGAGAGTTGCCAATTAAAAATTAGTTGCCGGATGATTAGCCAGGCCAACCGGCGTCCTGGGCATGCGACTTGACTCTCCGCCATCCGGTCGAAGCCATTCGCCCCCGTATTTACTTTTCAAATCCGCTTGCCGATTCTCAATAATTACCCGCAATCCGAAACCATATTATATCACTTACTACGTCATATCACAAGAAAAGTTTGGTTCCGGGCTTAGTTCTCAGGACGATTCCACTGTATGCTCTCCATACCTTGCGTCCTGAACTATACAGGATAGGATTTAGTTTGGCAATAAATGATCTTCGAATCACCCTATAGCCAGAATTCCATAAACTCTAGTTCTTAGAAACAGTTTTGCTTTTTACCTTTTTCTTTGCAGTTTTCCGACCGATTGTTTTCTTATCCAGCGGTTCCACAATTCTAAAGACGGGAATTGATAGTGAAGGTAAACCCATTCTTACAATAGTATTCTGTACGAATTCGCGCCAGTATGGCCAAGAATTATAAATGCCATTGAGATTCGCAAACCGCTCGAAGCCTTTTTGAGTTAGACCCTCAAAGTTTTCTATTTTGTACGACAAGAGGAAGGAAGCATCGATCAGAATGACTGGTTGTGACGTCTTACTCTCAATAAAAGCCTCAAAGTGGAATTTCGCGATCACAACTACATATCCGCTCTTCCTATCCACTTGTACTTCAGTTGAATAGTTGATATCGAATGTTTTTTTCCCAGATGTGGCTCCAGGAATTTGATCACATTTCGAGCTTACCAACCGAATATCTTTCAACTGGACTCGATCAGAAACCAATAAACCAGCAACGAACTTTTCTTTACTTTTCGAAACTTTCGTCTTTACCTTTCTTTTCGCCATAACTTAAGCCGCCTGTGTTATCTCTTTTCGCTCTTCTATACTGATCTCTTGATATTCAAGCTGTCTCATCGTAGCCTCCATTGCTGGTGCCCATTGGTCAAAAGTAGTACCCTCAAGTATGCTATCAACATCAAGGGGCACAGCAGTCACATCGAGCTTTGAATCAAGGGCATATAAGAGATCGGCTACTGTCGAGAGTCGCATATTTTGGTCTCCACTCAGTAGCTGCGTAATATTACTTTTGCTCACACTCGCAAGGCGTGAGAGTTCTGCTTTGCTAATATGCTTCTCGTCCATAACTTTGCAGATTGCTTCTGTGGTCTCAAATATCAGATCCTCACGAAAGTAGAGTTTTCTACCTTCTTCGTCAGACATAAGTTTTTCTATAAATGTTTTAGCCATTTTAGGAATTCCTTATTCACAAATTAAGACAATAATGAAATATGCTCATCCATAATAACTTCTGCACGTTCGATTTGCCTTGAAGGAGTATCACCAGTTTCCTTGTTGAAGCCGTGAGTAAGCAACCAAGTTTTACCTAATTGAAAACACAAAACTCGAACCTTAGGGTGGATCTTAAATTCATATATTTTCCCACTCTTTCCACCCAACTTTCTGAATCTTTCTGTGTTATGAATTCTGCCAACTTGCGCCATCTTGACGAATGATTTTGCCAGCTTCGCCCAGTCAGATCGCTTCAGATTCTCTATATATTCTAACGCGGGTCTCTTGCCGCTGAGGCGACGAGCATAAGCGACTATTGCACATGGCCCCTTAACTAAAGGATCGTCTCTAAAGTCTATTACAGGTTCATTCGTCATTTGTTCGTCATCAGTTTAATTATAACTTAACTTTTTTCTGAATCAAAGCAAAATATTTAAAAAAGCAAAAAAAATTGAAAAACTTGATCTCAGTACAGAAAAACAGGCAAAAAGTTGTACATATTGTGCTTTAGCCTATGAATCATCCATATATAGCTGTTCTTTTAGTTCCATCGGCTTCCCAATATCTTGCCATATTAAGCATTTTAAGGGCAATATCGAAAACAAGCCGATAACTATGGGCGAAATCCAAGCCGAAAAAAGCAGAATACAGCCACCGATTCAACATGCACTTCCCTAACAGACTTCTTACACGCCAAAAACGAGCAGTGTAAGCCATACCGCATATAATACTATATTCCCGATCAAGTAAAATCACAAGAAAAGTTTAGTGCCGGGCTGCACAGCTAAACCTTCGGATAAATCCACGGTTTTCGGTATTCTCGGCGGAGCAGCTTGTTCGCATCGGGATCGCCGACGATTCTTTCCTTCTCGCCGTCCCATTGAACGCTCCGGCCGATCTTGTACGAAAGCATGCCGAGCAGGCTCATATTCGTCGAGCGGTGGATAAGCTCGATATCGCAGACGGGGCGCCTGCCGGTCTCGATGCAATTCAAAAAGTCGACCCACAGCCCTCTGATGTTCTGGCTGTCCGGCTCATTGAGCTGCGGCTCTTCGTGAATCTCCTTCTGGCCTCTGCCGGTCGGGTAGAACGTCCAGCCCCTTTTCCAGCCCATGTGGAACGTGCCTTTGGTACCATAGAAATAGCAGCCGACACTCTCGGTCTTCTCGGCCGGGTTACCCGCGAACTGGCGATGCTCCCAGAAAGCGGTGAAGTCCTCAAATTCGTAAGTTGTGAGCAGGTGGTCCGGCGAATCAGTGGTTTGCTCCTCTTTAGTGAAAACCGGCGGGCCCTTGATAGGCCGTCCGCCGGAGGAGTAGACAGTCTTGGGCCATTTCTCTTCCATGATCCAGAGAATCTGGTCCACCCAGTGCACGCCCCAGTCGCCAAGCGTGCCGTTACCATAATCGAGGAATTGCCGGAAGCCCTTCGGGTGGATTTTCCTGTTGTACGGACGCAACGGCCCGGGCCCGCACCACATGTCCCAGTCCAGACCGGCGGGAGGTTCTTCGTTGGGAGTCGGTCTTTCGGGGCCGCCTCCATAAAGGACGAACGCGCGAACCATGCCGATTTTGCCCGCCCTTCCTTCTTGGAGGAATTTCATGCCGGAGACGTTATGGGGCGATATCCGCCGATGAGTCCCGACCTGGACGACCCGATTCGCAGCGCGGGCGGCGTTGACCATCGCCCTGCCCTCCATAATCGTATGGCTGATGGGTTTTTCTACGTAAACATGGGCGCCGGCTTTGACCGCGGCGATAGTAGCCAACGGGTGCCAGTGGTCTGGCGTAGCAACGATGGCAATATCGGGACTTTCCTTCTCAAGCAGTTCGCGGTAGTCCTTGTACTTCTGGGGTTTGTCGCCGGTACGCTATTCCACCTTAGCGTCCGCCGTGTCCAGTTGCCGCTGTTTCACGTCGCTCATAGCTCCGACTATGGAA
>SDBT01005421.1_pt1 | contig 21416 bp, 18 predicted proteins | sample 2277101 | NCBI WGS metagenome assembly SDBT01 (sample SAMN10404973, study PRJNA504765) | marine sediment metagenome | isolation source: marine sediment core GS10_PC15, 103 cmbsf | place: Arctic Ocean: Southern Knipovich Ridge | collected 2010
GTGCACCGGCGGTGGTGTTCCCGACGCCCGATGGAGAACCTTTTACGCAAAAGGTAGCTACCCAGCTGGCTGATCGGGACCACCTGGTGTTTATCTGTGGGCACTACAAAGGCATCGATCAGAGAGTCCGTGACCGGCTGGTTACCCACGAATATTCGGTGGGGGATTTTGTGGTAACGGGGGGCGAGCTACCGGCCCTGCTGATGGTGGATGCGGTGACCCGGCTGCGGCCGGGAGTGCTCAATTCGCTGGAATCGGCCGAAACCGATTCGTTCAGCAGCAGCTTGCTGGATGGCCCCCACTACACCCGGCCCAGGGAGTACCGTGGGATGGACGTGCCCGGGGTACTGCTCTCAGGCGATCATGGCGCTATCGCCCAGTGGAGGCAGGAGCAGCGGGAGCGGCAAACACGGGAGCGCCGCCCCGATATCTGGCAAAAATTCTTGGCCAACCAAGGCCAGTGATGGAGACAAAGAACAATGAATGATGTACTGCAAGCGGCCGCCAAGGAATTCGTAAAGACCGATCTGCCGCAATTTCGCTCCGGTGATCGAGTAGCAGTTGACGTGAAAGTGGTAGAGGGCAGTCGCTCCCGCCTCCAAACCTTCGAGGGAAACGTGATCGCCTTCTCGGGCAGCGGGATCAACCGGACGTTCACCGTGCGCAAGATTTCAGGCGGGATCGGGGTGGAACGAATTTTCCCGCTGCACAGCCCCAATATCGAAGCTATCCGGGTGGTACGGCTGGGCCGGGTCCGGCGTGCCAAACTATATTATCTGCGCAAGTTGCGAGGTAAGGCGGCCCGGATTAAAGAGCGGCGTTAAATCAGACCGCCAACCGGGTTCCAGAGAGCCACTACCCAGTGGCTCTTTTATTTTCAATTTTCATTACGGTCGGCTAGCAGGTCATTAAAATCAGCAACGTAACAGCCATAACCTTTGTCGGGCATCTGCTCAATCATAGCTTGACCCTGATTTACCCGGTGATCACGATCCAACTGCTGCAGTTGTATCCGGGCATCTCGCTCACCACTTTGGGAGCCATCGGGACGGTGCACTACCTGCTGTATGGAGTAGGGGCGCCTCCCGCCGGTTGGCTGACCGACCGGTTGGGGGCTCGGAAGGTACTGATGATCTATTTCCTGGGCTCGGCGGCTTCGGTACTGGTGCTGGTCACAGCCGGTGGACTGCCACAATTGACTGTGGGGCTGGCACTGCTGGGATTGTGCTGTGCCCTGTACCACCCGGCAGGGCTAACCATGATCAGTCATAACTCCAGCCGTATCAGCCGCCAGCTGGGAATCCACGGCGTGGCCGGCAGCCTGGGCCTGGCCCTGGGACCGTTGGTGGGCGGCTTACTGGCCAACTGGCAAGGGTGGGAAGCACCCTATCTGTTGTTCGGAGGTCTGGCCCTGGTGGCGGGTGTCTACCTGGCACTGACACCAATCGGTGAAGCCGGCCCCGATGTACCCAGCCATCCTCTGGGCGGGCGACGCACCCGGCCCAAGGCGTTGGTCTATGTCTATATCACCGGCGTTTTCATGGGGTTGGTGCACCGGGGGGTAATCAGTTTCATGCCTCTACACCTGTCACAGCTGTTCACCGGCCGGCTGGCGCCGGTACTGGTGGGCGGTGGTCTGACGGCCATAGTGCTGGCCAGCGGGATAGTTGGCCAACTGCTGGGTGGCCGGTGGGGGGAACGCTTCCCGCGGGAAAAAATGATTGGTGTAATTATCGCGCTGAACATCCCGCTACTGGTATTGATGAGCTATACCAGGGGCTTATTGCTATTGACGATGGCCCTGGGATGGGGGATAATGAGCTTCTCCTACCAGCCGGTCAGCAACGCCCTGATCTCCGATTTTTCCAGTCCCGAGCGACGGGGCACCCTGTTTGGGATATTCCACGGACTGGCCTTCGGTGTGGGTGCGTTGGCGTCAATTCTAGCCGGCGCTATCGGGGATGCCTGGGGCACGGCGGCCATTTTCGCCGCCATGGGCCTGTTGCTGGCTCCGGCAGCCGTGGCCGGGATGATTCTGCCCAAGCTGGAGGCAAATACTTAGTTAGTGATTTTGTAAGGATTATTTCCTTGATTTTGTAAGAAATACACTACAAAATTCTAATATTAGAAAAAGCCGATATAATAACAATTCGTACTTATACCAAACAAGTAAAACGGCTTTCATAACTTCAAACAGGCCAAGTCAAACCAGGTGAAAGTTGGTACAACCAGTTAACACCGCAATTGAGAGGAAGCTGATGAAAAGGGTAGACTTTAAACGGGAGATGAAGAAAATTTATTTTCCTGCTCCACGGGATCCCGAATTTGTCAAAGTTCCCGGAATGAACTTTCTGATGATCGACGGTAAAGGCGATCCGACCAAATCGGATGCCTACCAGGCCGCCATAGACAGCCTGTATGCCGTATCGTATGCCCTTAAGTTTTCCATCAAGTACAGCCCCCAACGGCTCGACTATGCCCTCTTGCCCCTGGAGACGCTATGGTGGGCGGAAGACATGTCCGCTTTTAGTCAGGATCACCGGGATGAATGGCTGTGGACGGCCATGATCCGCCAACCGGAGCTAATCACCCGGGAAATGGTCACCGAGATGATGGTGGACGTGCGGGAGAAGAAAAACCCGCCGGCCCTGGACAAGATGAGGTTTCAGTCTTTCAAGGAAGGACAGTGCGCCCAGATCTTGCACCTCGGGCCCTACTCGGCGGAACGTCTCACGATTGAAAAGCTGCATCAGTTTATCGAGGAGAACAATTACGATTTCGGGGGAAAACATCACGAGATCTATCTCAATGATCCCCGGCGTACCGCCGCCGAGAGCCTGAAGACGGTAATCCGTCAGCCGGTAGTCCCTCGCAAGGGTAAATAGACCACTCTCGTCGTCCGGTCCAAAGCAACCCGGAACGAAAGACGCGCCCAATCTCTTGATTCCCTTCAGCGGTGAGTCTATATTTGGGGTTCTATGAGTCCTGAATCTAACGGAACTACTACGCCCGGAATGCCGGATGATCTGGCAGCCCGCCTGGCCAATATGCAGGAGGAGCGGGAGCGCCTCAACCAGATCGGCATCTCCCTCTCCAGCGAGAAGAACCTGGAAAGGCTGCTGGAAACCATCGTACATGAGACGCGTAGTTTCACCAATTGTGATGCCGGTACCCTGTACCGCGTCGATTCCAAGCGCAATGTTCTGACCTTTGAGATCATGCAGACCGAATCAACCGGGTACTCCGCCGGCGGCACCACCGGTGTCAAGATAACGGTCCCCCCGGTTCCGCTGGAGAAGGACGGCCAGCCGAATCACGTCAATGTCTCCGCTTCAGTGGCCCTCACCGGTGAAGTGGTCAATATCCCCGATGTTTATGAAGCCGAAGGGTACGACTTCACCGGACCCAAGAAATACGACGAGATGACCGGCTACCGTACCGAGTCGATGCTGGTGATCCCCATGCGGGACCATACCGACAAGGTGATCGGTGTGCTGCAGCTGATCAATGCCCTGGACGAGGGGGGCAACCGTATACCTTTCGAGCAGAAGTTCGAGAGCAGCGTACGCTCACTGGCCAGCCAGGCGGCCGTAGCCATCAATAACGCCCAGCTGATCACCGATATCGAAAATATGTTCAAGGCGCTGGTGGTCTACACGGTGAAAGCCATCGATGCCCGATCTCCACACACGGCTGGCCATTCCAGCCGGGTGGCTAAGTTGTCCCGCCGCGCTGCTGAGGATATCAATCTCCAGACCGAGGGGCCGTTCGCCGAGGTCCATTTCAGCGAAGAGGAATTGGAAGAGATCTGGGTGGCGGGCCTGCTGCACGACGTGGGCAAGATCGGAGTGCCCGAGGCCGTATTGGAGAAGGAGCACAAACTGGACGGAGCCAAGTTCACCGTGGTGGTGAACCGGCTGAACAGCATCCGTGACATGCTGGTCATGCGGGCCCGGTTGCGCAATTTGGAGAACGGGAAGCCGGAGGATCGCCTCGATGAGCAGCTCCAGCAGGAGCTGGAGGAATGGAAAGAGGACTATGATTTCATTCAGTGGGTCAATAATCCCGGATTTCTAGCCCCGGATAAGAAAGAAATCCTAGATGCCATTGCCGCCAAAACCTACATCGACATTGAAGGTAATAAGCAGCAGTTACTGAGCCAAGAGGAGTATGAAAATTTCTCGGTGATCAAAGGCAATTTGACCGATGAAGAGCGGAAACAGATCCAGCATCACGTGATCTCCACCAGCGAGCTGCTCTCGAAGCTGCCTTTCACCGACAAGTTGGCCCGGGTGCCGGAATACGCCGGAGCGCACCACGAATGGCCCAACGGAAAAGGCTACCCTAACGGCCTGGAGGGGGACCAGATACCACTGGCGGCGCGTATCATGTGCGTGGCGGACGTATGGGACGCCCTGACGGCCCAGGACCGGCCTTATAAGCCGCCCATCCCGGCGGAAAAGTCGTGCGACATCCTGCGTAGCGGCGCCAAATTCAACGAGTTCGACCCGGATGTGGTGGAACTGTTTGTCAGTCACCGGCTCTGGGAGAAGAAACGGGGTGAAATCACCGAGTTTCCCGATGAAGAAAGCAATTAATCCCTGGTGGACCAGGTTTGCCTGAGCCTTCCGCCAAGGCCCGGGCGGCCCTGAAAGCACTCCCCTCCGTCGATGACCTGCTGAAGGTCTTCCCCCCCGAAAACTATCCCCTCCCCCGCCGGCAACTGCTGGCCGCGGTGCGCGCGGTGTTGGCCGAAGCCCGTAAAACATTGCTGGCCGGGGAGGCAATCGCTACCCCCGAGAAATGGGTACGGGAAACGGTCAAAGCCCAGCTGGCGGAGCTGGCCCAACCCAACCTGCGCCCGGTGCTGAACGGCACGGGGGTGGTGCTGCACACCGGCTTGGGGCGCGCTCCATTGGGCAATGACATTATCGACCGGGCTGCCTGTGCCACTGCCGGCAACGCCAACCTGGAGCTGGACCTGTCGTCGGGACGGCGGGGCGAACGGTTGGACCTGGTGGCGGACCTGCTGCGTACCCTGACCGGCGCTCAGGACGTGCTGGTAGTGAACAACAACGCCGCCGCGGTGCTGCTGATGCTCAACAGCCTGGCCGAGGGCCGGGAGGTGATAATCAGCCGGGGGCAGCTGGTGGAGATCGGCGGCTCATTCCGGATGCCCGACGTGATTGCCAAGGCCGGGGTCAGCATGATGGAGGTGGGCACTACCAACCGCACACACCTGGCCGATTACGAGCAGGCCATTAGTGAGCGTACCGCCGCCCTACTAGTCGTGCATACCTCGAATTACCGGGTGTCCGGTTTCACCGCCGGGGTGACGGTGGCGGAACTGGCCCCTCTGGCCCGGCGCAAGAGGTTGCCCCTGATGATGGACCTAGGCAGCGGCAGCCTGCTGGCCGAGCCTGTGCCGGGCGTGACCGACGAGCCGGAGGTATCGCAGGTGCTCAAGGCCGGCGCGGACCTGGTCAGCTTCAGCGGGGATAAGCTGTTGGGCGGCCCCCAGGCGGGGATCATCGTGGGGCGCAAGAAATGGTTGCGGCGGCTGCACCAAAACCCGCTCTACCGGGCGCTGCGTTGTGATAAAGTGACCTTGGCGCTGTTGGAGCAGACCTTGCGGACTTATATAGACCGAACTTCTTTCCGCCCGGAGAACCTGGCTTTGCGGTTACTAAATCGAGGGCGAGAAGATCTGGCGGTCCAGGCCCGGGAGCTGCTGGAGCGGTTGCCGGAAAGTTTGATCAAAGAGGATTATATTAAAGTAGTAGAATCGGAGGTGGAGGCCGGCAGCGGTTCCCTACCGGGTGTGGCCCTGCCTTCCATGGCTCTGGCGGTGGCGGTGCCGGGGGAGAGCGCCGGGAGGCTGGCGGCCCGCTTTCGGCAGGCCCAAAGCCCGGTGGTGGGCCATGTGCACCGGGGACGCTATTATATTGACTTAAAGGCCATTCCCACCGAGAAAAACCACCTGCTGGCGGAGGCCCTGGAGGAGGTGCTTTTATCGGGCAAGTAGTAATCGGGCTGGCGGGGCACATCGACCACGGCAAGACCGCCCTGGTGCGAGCCCTGACCGGGGTGGATACCGACACCCAGGCCGAGGAGCAGCGCCGGGGCATGACCATCGACATCGGCTTCGCCTTCCTCACCGATGATATAACCTTAGTGGACGTCCCCGGACATGACCGGTTCGTCAAGAATATGGTACGGGGGGTGGCGGGCATCCATCTGGGACTATTGGTGGTGGCTGCCGACGACGGTATCATGCCCCAGACCAGGGAACATTTCCAGATCCTGCGCTACCTGGGGGTACCCCGGTTGTGCGTGGCGCTCAACAAAGTTGACCTGGTGGAGCCGGAATGGGTGGAGTTGGTGGCCGAGGACCTGCGGGGCTTGCTGGCTGATACCGGGTATAGGGACAGCCCTGTGATGCGGGTTTCGGCACACAGCGGGGTGGGCGTGGAGGAGCTTAAGGCTACCTTGACCACTATGGCCGAGCAGACTCCGGCCCGGGAGGACCGGGGCTTCTTCCGGCTGCCCATCGACCGGGTTTTCACCTTAAAGGGGTTTGGCACGGTGGTGACCGGGACGGTGGTGAGCGGAACCCTGGATTCAAACGCCGCCCTGGAGCTGCTGCCGGGCCACCGCGAGCTGAAGGTGCGGGGCATCCACAGCCACGGCCGGAAGGTTTCGAGTGTAACGCTGGGTGACCGGGCGGCCCTCAATCTGGCCAACCTGTCCACGGCCGACCTGGCGCGGGGAGAGCAGGTGGCTAGGCCGGGATTCGTGCAAACCCCGAAAGCGTTGGCGGCGCGACTTTCCCTGCTGAAGGAAGCGCCGGCTTTGCGGCATAACCACCCATTGCGGCTGAACGTGGGCACCGCCGAGGTGATGGCCAGCCTTAAATTGCCGGGTGGCGGCCGCCTGGAGCCCGGGGAGGAACGGGTGGTGGAACTGGCCCTGGCGGGACCGGCGCCGGTGGTGGTGGGCGACCGCTTCATCGTGCGCAGCTTCTCGCCGGTGACCACCATCGGAGGCGGTTGCGTGCTGGACGTGACATTGCCGGCCACATGGAAAAGACGTAAACGGTGGCTGAAAGCGTTGGAAACGGTGCCGGCGGCGGATCAACTGACTTACCTGATCTGGGCGGCGGGCGCCCGGCCGTTGACGCTGAAAGCCCTGGCCCGGCGGCGGGGGCTGGCCGAAGCAGTGCTAACCGGCCAGCTGGCGGGCGAGATCATTCACCTGGGCCGCCCGAATAATCCCTGGTTGTTGACGCCCGAGCAGCAGCAGGACCTGCTGGAACGCACGATGAACATTGTCGGTGAATATCACCGGGACAACCCCTATAGCCGGGGGGCCAACCGGGAACATATTCGCAGCAAATTGGGGGGCGATGAAAAATTCGTGGAGCACTGGCTGCCGGAACTGGAGCAACTGGGAGAGCTGAGCGTGGAAGGCGATACCTGGCGCCGGTCCGACTTCAGCGTGGATTTAAAAGGGGAAGACCAGGAACTACTGGGTCGCCTGGTTGACCTGCTGGAGGAGCAGGGCTACGGCGCCGATTACCTGGAGCACCTGGCCCCCAAGCTAAATGCCCCCCTGGAGCGGGTCAAGACCCTGGCGGCGCTGGCCGAGCTACGGGGCCAGCTGGTGCGGATCAACCAGCGGCTGATGATGTCGGCGGAGCGGGTAGCGGCCCTGGTCACAGCGGTGCAGGGGCATTTTGACGGCCACGGCGAGCTGTCGGTGGCAGATTTCAAGGCCATCACCGGCTCCAGCCGGAAGCAGGCCGTCCCCCTGCTGGAGTACCTGGATCGTCAGGGGCACTCGGTGCGAGTGGGGGACAAAAGGGTGCGGCCGGAGGGGTGAGATATGACAACCGGTGTGATAGGATACGCCGTCATGCTGAGGCTCTCGAAGCATGGCGGCGATACTCGGGAAGTCACCCTTCGAGAGCCTCAGGGTGACTAGGTGGCCTCAGGGTGACTAGGTGGCCTCAGGGTGACACCTTGTTCTGTCGTAAGTTTAGGCTATAGCTACATCTAACTCGAAACCGGTTTCAACAAGTAGTGGCCTTCACCTATATTTTGAAATGCGCTGATGACTCCTATTATACTGGCGTTACCAATGATATTCAACGCCGACTATGGGAGCACCAAACCGGACTCGTGCAGGGATACACGCATTCGCGTCGACCAGTCCAGCTGGTCTGGTGTTCGGATGATGTGGATATTGTCAGTGCCATTACTGCTGAAAAACAGATAAAGGGCTGGCGGCGGGATAAGAAAGAAGCGTTGATCCGAGGAGATTGGGAAGCATTACAGAAACTCTCCATGGCGTACCGAGATTTGAGAAAGTCGTTCTCAGAGGACCCCGAAGATTCTGCCGAGCCGTCATGCTGAGGCATGTCCCTCTGGGCGTAGCCCAAGGGGCGAGCCTGAGTGGAAACGAAGGGTTCTCTAAGCAGGGGCGGCCGGGTGGCGACGAGGGAGTCTCCCTTCGAGTGCCTCAGGGTGACTCCCCTCCCGCTAATAGGGTTTTCGACTACTCTTTCGACTCCGCTCAGGACAGGCCTTTCGACAAAGCCCAGGACATGCCTCAGGGTGACCGGCAGCATGGCTAAAACCACTACTGAACAGGCCGGCCGCCGGGGCACCCCGGCCATGCGCCAGTACTGGGAGGCCAAAAAGGCCCACCCGGACGCCCTGATGCTGTTCCGGATGGGGGATTTTTACGAAACCTTCGAGGAGGACGCCAGGATCGCCTCCCGGGTGCTGGGGATCGCCCTGACCAAGCGCTCCAACAAGGGACGCGCTGAGCAGGCCGGATCGGTTTCCAACGTGCCGCTGGCCGGGTTCCCCTTCCATTCACTGGACATCCACCTGCACAAGCTGATCAGCGCCGGGCTGAAGGTAGCCATCTGCGAGCAGGTGGAGGACCCCAAGCTGGCCAAAGGGATCGTCAAACGGGAGGTGGTGGAGGTGATCACCCCCGGCACCGCCCTGGAGGAGCGCTACCTGGAATGGGGCGAGAACAACTTTCTGGCCGGGGTCTATTACACCGGCGGGAAAGCTGGATTAGCCCTACTGGACAACTCCACCGGCGAGTTTTTCCTGGAGGAGCTGCCACCGGAATTGCTAGGTGAGCGGCTTGCTCGCTACCGCCCGGCCGAAATCCTAGTGGCCGAAGGGCAATCGGAAGTGACCAGGTTGATTGGCAAGACCGAGGCCCTGATCTCCACCTACCAGGACTGGATCGGCGAGCTGGACAACGCCACCCACGAACTGACCGAGCATTTTGGCACCAATTCCCTGCGGGGCTTCGGTGTCGAGGGTTATCCCCAGGGCGTCTCGGCGGCCGGGGCGGTGCTGCACTATATCAATCAGAATAAGCCCGGGCCAAAAGCACATATCTCCAGCCTGCGGGCAGTGCAGGACCAGGTTTACCTGGAACTGGACGAATTCACCGTCCGCAACCTGGAACTGTTCCACTCGCTGGCCACCCAGGGTACCCACGGCACCTTAATCAGCGTCATCGACCGCACCCGCTCGGCTGCCGGGGCCCGGCTGCTGAAGCGCTGGCTGAAAGCTCCCCTGCAGGACCTGGCCGCCATCGAGGAACGGTTGGAACGGGTGGCGGAGCTGGTTGGTGATGGGGCTTTGCGGGCCGACCTGCAGGATTTCATTAAGGCTTCCAGCGACTTAGAGCGCATACTGGGGCGGCTGTCCACCGGGCGGGCCAACCCGCGCGACGTGGCTAACCTGGCGTCCAGCCTGGAGGTGATTGCCGCCGTCCAGGCCCACATCCAGAAGGCCGAAGCTCCGGCCCTGAACCACCTGGCGGACCACTTCCATGACACCGGCCAGCAGGTGACCCTGATCCGCCGGGCCTTGGTGGAGGAGCCGCCGCTGAATGTGGCCAAGGGTGACTACATCCGGGAGGGCTATAATAAAGAGTTAGAGGAACTGCGTGTGTTGGCCCATAGCGGAAAATCGTGGATCGCCGGGCTGCAGCAGACGGAGCGGGAACGCACCGGTATTCCCAGCCTTAAGATCGGCTACAATAACGTATTCGGCTACTATATCGAGATCACCAAGACCCACCAGGAGAAAGTGCCCGAGGACTACCACCGCAAGCAGACGCTGGTGAATGCCGAGCGCTATATCACTCCGGAGCTGAAGGAATACGAAGAGAAAGTGTTGACGGCGGAGGAGCAGATCGCCGGTCTGGAGCGGCGGCTGTTCGAGGAACTGGTGCAGGAAGTATTGGCCGCCACCCGCCAGATCCAAGGCAATGCCCAGGTCCTGTCCATGATCGACATTGCCTGTGGGCTAGCCGAGTTGGCCCAGGCTAATGACTATTCGCGGCCGGAGATGGTGGCGGGGGAGACCCTGGTGCTCAAGGATGCCCGCCATCCGGTGGTGGAGACCCTGCTGCCGGTGGGTGAGCGGTTCACGCCCAATGACCTGGAAATGGATCCCGAAAGCAACCAGATTCACGTGATCACCGGTCCCAACATGTCCGGCAAGAGCACGTACCTGCGGCAGGTGGGGCTGGTGGTGGTGATGGCGCAAATGGGGTCGTTCGTGCCGGCCGGCGCGGCCAGTATCGGCCTGGTGGACCGGGTGTTCACCCGGGTGGGGGCCAGCGATAACTTAGCGGGCGGCGAGAGCACCTTCCTGGTGGAGATGGTGGAGACCGCCAACATCCTGAATAACGCCACCTCCCGCAGCCTGGTGCTGCTGGACGAGATCGGCAGGGGTACCTCCACTTACGACGGATTATCTCTGGCCTGGGCCATCATCGAGCACCTGCACAATAACCAGCAGCTGGCGGCTAAGACCCTGTTTGCCACCCACTATCACGAGCTGGTGGCGCTGGCAGAGTCGTTGCCCAGGGTGCGCAACTATAACGTGGATGTGCGGGAGCACGGCTCGGAGGTGATCTTCCTGCGTAAAATCGTGCCGGGCGGTACCGACCGGAGCTACGGTATTCATGTAGCCCGGATGGCGGGGCTGCCGCCGGGTGTGATTCAGCGGGCCGGAGAGATCATGGCCAGCCTTACAGATCAGGAGCACCCGCCACCCCCGGTTCTCACCGAAGTCAGCGGTGAATTCCAGATCGATATCTTCGGGGCCCGGGAACAAGCGCTGCGGGACGACTTTAAACTGGTCGAGGTGGAGAATCTGACCCCTATCGAAGCGCTCAATCTACTGGATAGCATGAAAAAGAAACACGGCCTGTGATGCACCGAAGAGTTACGAGTTACGGGTTAGGGGTTGCGAGTTACGAGCCCCGCCGTTGGCAGGGTCCCATCGAGTATCGAGTCTCACGTCGAGGCCTGCTACCCCGATTCCGTCGCCTGCGGCGACTTCTTTGGGGCAGGCTGCTACCCGGCTACGCTTACGCTACGCCGGGCAAGATGCCAACTGCGAACTGCCAACTGCTAGGCTCGCCGTGGCGGGCCTTCCCGTGGTCGGGACGGCCAGGGCTACGCCGAGGCCTGCCACTGCTACTGTTCCTGTTCCTGCCCCAGGGTCTGGCGGCTCAGGCCAAGTATGCCGGGGAGCTGTTCGAGTTTCCCGGTGATGCCCGCAGTGTGGCCATGGGAGGCACCGGTGTGGCCGCCCTGCACGCCGCCGCCACCGGCTTTTTCAACCCGGCCCTGGTGGGTCGCCCTGCCCGCACCAGCCTGGTACTGGCCCACCGGGAGCAGTTCGGCGGGATGGTAAACGCCGACCTGGCGGCTGCCACCCTTGGATCCAGCGGGCGGTTGGCGATGCAATTGGGGGTGGTCCGGCGGGGGGTGGACCAGATTCCCGATACCCGGGGGGCGCTCGATGACCGCAACGATAACGGGCAATTGGATGACGACGAGCGCCTGATCCCCGAGCGGGTGAGCTATTTCAACCAGCGGGAATGGGGCTTGCTACTGTCCCTGGCGCCTCGTGAGCAGGAGGGCTGGCGCTGGGGGCTGAGCGCCAAACTGCTGGGCCACTGGCTGGCGGAGGAGCTGGGGCTGGGGCTGGGGTTCGATCTGGGACTGTGGCGCGAGCTGGGCCGGGGCCTTTCAGCCGGCGCCCTGCTGCAGGATATCACCACCACGCAGGTCCGTTGGAGCACCGGGCATTGGGAGACCATCGCCCCACGGCTGACAACCGGTCTGCGCTTCGAAGGGCGCCTGCCGGTGGTGGGACGGCCGGTGGCCCTGGAAGTCGAGCTCACCTCCCGGCTGGACGGTGAACGGTTGGAACGCAGCTTCCAACTTGGCCAGCTGAGCGTTCTCGCCCGGTTGGGCGTGGAGCTGGCGCTGAACGATAACCTGTCTCTGCGGGCCGGCGGCTCCCGGCTATATCCTTTCAGCCTGGGTTTAGGGCTCGATTTTTCCCCCTTCGGGGTAGATTATGCTTACCTGGGCGATACGGCGGCACAGGTCTTCGAGCCTACCCATCAGATCACGCTGGTGTTATACCTTGAGCACCTGCGTACTTTTCTGGGCGTGGAATGAAAAATGAAATCGGGAAGGGCCGAGGGGGAGTAAGCGGTGATTTCTATCTGTCTGAATTTCAAGGATTTACTCAGTCAGGGCGGTTGCTTTTTAAAATCGATTTTCGTAGCTTTCAAGCTCTAGGTTAGGGGTAAAATGGCGCTTTTCAGCATGACCGGCTACGGACAGGGGCGCGCCTCGCTGGAAGGTATAGAATTAACTGTGGATATCCACAGCCTGAATGGTCGCTTTCTTGATATCGGTCTACGGCTACCCAAGCGCCTCCAAGCCTGGGAACCCCAGGTCCGGAAACAGGTGCAGGAAGCGTTGGTCCGTGGCAAAATTTCGATTTCCGTTGTCTATATGGAGGAGAACGGGGCCCAAACGACGCCCAGGTTGAATAGCGGGCGGCTGAAGCAGTACCAGCAGCTGTTCCGGCGGATGGCGCAGGAGCTGGCCATCAAGGAGGAGCCGGGACTTTCACATTATACCAGCCTCCACGACGTTATCGACCTGGAGGAAACCGACCGGCCGGACGTGCTGAGTAAGCTACTGCCGCAGGCCCTGACCGAGGCCCTGGGCAACGTGCGGGAGATGCGTCGGATGGAGGGGATTAACCTGGCGCAGGATCTGCAAGAGCGCCTGGGAGCGGTGCGCGAGGCAATGGGTGACATCGAAGGCCAGGCGGAGGCGGACAAAGCGGGGCAGTTGCAGGGTTATCACGATCGCATCGGTGAGCTGTTAAAGGACGTGCCGGTGGATGAGGCCCGGTTGCTCCAGGAAGCAGCCATCATGGCGGATAAACGGGACATATCTGAGGAATGCACCCGTCTGAAAAGTCATCTGGCATTGTTTGAAAATTACATGGCGGCTGAGAATGCCAACGGCAAGCGGCTGGGTTTCCTGTTACAGGAGATGGGCCGGGAGGTCAATACTGTCGGCGCCAAGAGCAACCGGATACAGATTCGTCACCTGGTAGTGGAATTAAAAGATGAACTGGAGAAAATCCGCGAGCAGGTGCAGAACATTTTATGAGTAAGGGCCGGTTGGTGGTGATCAGCGCCCCATCCGGCGCCGGTAAAACGACCATCATCCGGCGGCTACAGCAGGATGGCGCCAAGTGGCGCTTTTCTGTCTCCGCAACCACCCGTCCCCGACGGTCCACCGAGGTGGACGGCGAGGACTACCAGTTCCTGAGCGACGCACAATTCGACGCGGATCTGGCGGGGGGGAAGCTTATTGAATGGGAATGGGTCCATGGGCACCGGTATGGTACTCTCCGGGCCAGCCTGGAAACGGCCCTGGCGGCGGGGAGGACCCTGCTGCTGGATGTGGATGTGAAGGGTGCGGTGAATATCATGCGCGGCTACCCCGAGCAGTGTCTGGGCATATTCATCGACCCACCGGATATGGAAACGCTCACTGAGCGTCTCAAGGCCCGCGGCAGTGACGATCCCCAGCGGATTGCTAAACGGCTGGAGCGGTTGCCTGAAGAGCTGGCATACAAGCCGCAATTCGATTACATTGTGGTCAACGACGACCTGGACCAGGCGGTTGACCGAATTAGAAACATCATAAGGGAGACTGCATGAAATTAGAAACTTTATCCTTCCAAGAGATCTTGAGCCATACGCCCGACATCTTTGAGGCGGTCACAGTCCTGGGCGAACGGGCCTCCCAGATCAACGCCCGGCGGGCAGCCGAGCAGGTGGTAGGCGAGGAAGATTATCTTGAAGATGAGTATGCCATAGAAGAATTGCCGGAGGAGAATGACTACGTGGAGCAAGACAAAGCCACGGTGCTGGCCATGCAAGATTTCATGGAAAAACGGCTCGTGTGGCGTTATACCGAGAAAGATGGCGATGATGAGCTGGACGAGTCGAAGGAGACCAAGACCGACTGATGTCTCCGAACAGCGCAGCGGCCCGTAGTTATCTGGTACGCCAGCAGACCCTGTTCGGTGACCAGTTGATCTTAGGGGAGGCCGCCGAAAGCGCTGTTGAGCCGAGCAGCGAGGTGGATGTTCCCGGGGTGGAGGAGCTGGCGGCTTTCGAGCGGGAAATCCGGGATTGTCAGGAATGCCCGCTGGGAGCCACCCGCACCAATTTCGTTTTCGGCGTGGGTAATCGAGCCGCCGACCTGGTGCTGGTGGGCGAGGCTCCTGGTCGCCAGGAGGACTTGCAGGGCGAACCCTTCGTCGGGCAGGCCGGAAAACTACTCGATAAAATGCTGGCGGCGATTGACCTTTCACGCCAGGAGGTGTACATACTCAATGTTCTCAAATGCCGCCCGCCGGAAAACCGTGACCCGCGGCCGGCCGAGGTGGACCAGTGCCGGCTCTATTTGAACCGGCAGCTGAGCATTATCCGGCCCCGCTTGATCGTGGCCCTGGGACGGGTAGCGGCCAAGACCCTGCTCAAGGTGGAAGACAGCCTGAAGAATATGCGCGGGCGGGCCTTCAACTACGAGGGCATTGAACTGATGGTTACTTACCACCCGGCGGCGCTGCTGCGCAACTCAGGCTTCAAGCCCAACGCCTGGGTCGATTTCCAGGCCATTCGGGACCGCTACCGGGAACTAGCCGGATTACCTCCCGTTGAAGGACCGGGGGCGGCCGGTAACTGACTGGAATAACAATAGGTAAGGCGCAGAGCATGGCCACTAAGAAGAACGGCGAACTAAATCTGCCGCCCCAGAACCTGGAGGCGGAGGAGGCCGTGCTGGGCGCCATCCTGATCGAGAAGGGGGCTTTCGACCGGGTAGTGAATATTCTGCCTCTGGGGGCTTTTTATAAAGAGATCCACAATCAGATTTATTCCGCCATGGATGAGTTACAAAACCAGGGTGAACCCGTCGATACCCTGACTTTAACAAACCATCTGACCAAACGGGGTCTGCTGGAAAAAGTGGGTGGCGCCTTCTATCTCACCGGCCTAGCCGAACGGGTGCCCTCGGCGGCCAATGTGGGACAGTATGCTCAAATAGTGCGTGAACGCTGGTCCCGCCGCCAGATCATCGCCTCCGGCACCGAAATGATAGAGGAAGCCTATAAAGGTGAGCAGGAGATCGACAATCTGCTCGATACGGCCGAGCACCGGCTGTTCGAGCTGCAGCGTAAAGCTACCAGCACCGAAGCGGTGGAGATCGAGGGCATTCTATCCGACAGCCTCACCAAGCTCGACCAGCTGCACAGCGCCGACCGCCGGCACCGCTACACCGGTATCCCCGCCGGTTTCACCGATCTGGATAAGATGACCAATGGTTTCCAGCTGTCCGACTTAGTGATCCTGGCCGGCCGCCCCTCGATGGGCAAGACCGCCCTGGCCCTGAACATCGCCCGCAACGCCGCCAGCGAGGAGTTCCGGCACAAGGTGGGAATCTTCAGTATGGAGATGTCCAACTACCAGCTGGCCATGCGACTGCTGACCGCTGAGGCCAAGGTCGATTCCCACAAGGTGCGGCAGGGTACGCTCACCAAGCGGGACTGGCCCAAGATTTCCAAAGCCGCCGGGATATTATCGGAGGCGCCCATCTTTATCGATGACACCGCCGGGCTGGATATCCTGGGACTGCGTTCCCGCATCCGGCGCTTTAAGGCCGACTACGCCGTGGAGCTGGTGATCATCGACTACCTGCAGTTGATCTCCGGCCGGGCGCGGATGGAAAACCGGCAGCAGGAAATGTCGGATATCACCCGCTCACTGAAAGGCCTGGCCCGGGAGCTGGATATAACCATCCTGGCCCTGTCGCAACTTTCCCGGGCCCCGGAGCAGCGCACCGGCAAGGATAAGCGGCCCATCATGTCCGACCTGCGGGAATCGGGGGCCATCGAGCAGGACGCCGACGTCATCCTGTTCCTCTTTCGACGTGAAATCTATACCGGATCAGATGATGATAAAGGCAAGGCGGAGCTGATAATCGCCAAGCAGCGTAACGGTCCCACCGGCACGATACACCTCACCTTTGAGGCCGCCTACACCAAGTTTGAGAATGCGGCTTTCATAGAAGATTTTGAATTCGCCGGGGAGGAGACACCCTTCTGATGGTGGTGGATACCCTCAAGCAGATTATACCCCGCCGCAGTCAGTTCCCGGCCAAGTTCCGGGCCATCATGGCCAATATGAGCCTGAAAGAGGAGAGCCGGGAGGAAGTGGAACAATTCCTGTGGAGAGCCTACCGGGCCGCCGAGCAGGCCCACAACGGACAACTCCGCAAATCGGGCGAACCGTACTTCGAGCACTGCTACCAGACCGCCTTGCTGCTGTCGGAATGGCGCATGGATCCGATCACCATCGCTTCGGGGCTGCTGCACGATGTCCTGGAGGATACGGCCCTGACCGCCAAGGATCTGAAGAAACAGTTTGGTCCGGAGGTCAACCAGCTGGTGGATGGTGTGACCAAGTTGTCGGGGATCAAGTTCCGCAGCCACGCCGAACGCCAGGCCGAGAACTTCATGAAGATGCTGTTGTCGGTGGCGCGGGACATCCGGGTGATCATCATCAAGTTCGCCGACCGCCTGCACAATATGCGAACCATCAAGTTCCTGCCGCTGATCAAGCAGCGGCGCATCGCCATCGAGACCCGGGATGTATACGCTCCTCTGGCGCACCGCCTGGGGATGGCGCGGGTCAAATGGGACTTAGAAGACCTGATATTGAAGGTGATCGAGCCGGAGGCCTTTGGCGAGCTGGTGAAAATGGTGCGGGACTCCCGTTCGGAGCGTGAGAAATACATTGCCGAATTCGTGCGGCCCATCAAGGAGCAGCTCAAGGAGTACCACATCCAGGCCACGGTGGTCGGGCGGCCCAAGCATTATTATTCCATCTTCGGCAAGATGCAGCGCCGGCAGGTGAACTTTGAAGAGATTTACGATCTGCTGGCGGTACGGATCATTACCGAGCGGGTGGACGAATGCTACGCCGGCCTGGGAATCGTTCACCAGCTATATGCGCCCATCCAGGAACGCTTCAATGATTTTATCGCCACCCCGAAAATGAACGGCTATCAGTCGTTGCACACCACGGTAGTTGGCCCCCGGGGCAAGGTGGTTGAGGTGCAGCTGCGCACCACGGAGATGGATGAAACGGCTGAGATCGGGGTGGCGGCCCACTGGCGCTATAAGGAGTCGGACCAGGCCGAACTGACCCATATGGACCGCCAGATCCGCTGGCTGCGGGAACTGGTGGAGATTGTCCAGAACGACAAGTCCACCCCCGAGGAATTCCTGGAGCTGCTGAAGATCGACCTGTTCAAGGATGAGATATTTATCTTTACCCCCCGTGGAGACCTCATTCAGCTGCCGGCGGGGGCCTCTCCGGTAGATATGGCCTTCGAGATCCATACCGAGGTGGGACTACAATGTATGGGCGCCCGGGTTAACGGCAAGATCGTACCCTTAAACAGCAAGCTGCACAACGGGGACACGGTGGAGATCATCACTTCGGAACACCAGTCCCCCGGTTACGCCTGGCTGAAGTTCGTCCAAACCAGCAAGGCCAAGAGTCACATCCGCCGCTTCATGCGCCGGGCGCAGCTGGATGAGAGCATCCGTCTGGGGGAGGAGATCCTGCAGAAGACGCTGCGGCGCTTGAAGATGACGGCCGTGCATAAGGCCATCCGTAAGAATCCCGACCGGAGCGGCCACGAAACGGTGCAGCAGCTGTACGCCGCGTTGGGGCGGGGGGATGTCACCGTCCGGCAGATCATCGGCAAATTCACACCGGAGCAACTGCCGCAAGAGGACGCGCTAGAACGGAAGCTGAGTGTATCGCCGGCCCGCCGGTACATCAAGTCGGCCCAGGGGGTGCGGGTGGACGGCATCTCCGACCTGATGATCTCGCTGAGCAAGTGCTGCAACCCTATTCCGGGTGACGAAATCATCGGGTTTGTGACCCGTGGCCGGGGGATCACAGTGCACCGGGTGACCTGTTCCAACCTGCCGATCATTGACGCTAACCATGATCGTTTCGTGGAAGTGGAGTGGGATGTGAGCAAGCGCAGGGATTTCGTCGTGCCGTTGAAGATCGTGGCGGAAGACCGGAAACACTTCCTAAAGGACCTGACCGAAACGACCTCGAAGCTCAACACCAACATCGCCAGCGTGGACCTGGTAGTAGAGGATGGAATCCTGACATTGCATTTGGCATTGGAGGTAGATGACATCCGAAAGCTGAAGCGAATTCAACACCGCGTGCGGATGATTCCGGGGTTAATTTATATGGAGCGGATTTAATCATGGCAAAAATTCAAAGCATTACCTACACCAAACGGGACGTGACCCAGCGGGTCGCCGACAAGCTAGATGTGCCCGTTTCGCAGATGAAGGGCCCGGTAGATACCGTCTTCGAGGTGTTGCGGGAGATCATGAGTCAAGACCATCCCAGATTGCGAGTGGAAATTCGAAATTTCGGGGTGTTCGAGGTGAAACCCACCAAGGCCAAACCCAGGGCCCGCAACCCCCGCACCAATGAAGAGGTTTATGTGCCCCCCCGCCGGAAGAGCCACTTCAAGCCGGGACGCCTTTTGCGGCAAGTGCTTCGGCAACCGCTCGACGAACTTTAGGCCCGTAGCGGTTGGCGCGCATATTAGGGATCGACTACGGTGAACGGCGGGTGGGCCTGGCGGTTTCCGACCCACTGAAGATAATCGCCCAGCCTTATGCCACCTTGGTCAGGGATACCGGAGACCGTTGGTGGAGCCAGCTGGCAGCTGTTATCAGTGAGCAGGAAATCGAGTTGGCGGTGGTCGGTTATCCCCTGACCATGAGCGGGGACCGTGGCAGCCAGGCCCAGGTGGTGGATCAGTTCATCGCCGACCTGGAACAGAAACTGGCCGTGCCGGTGGAGCGCTACGACGAACGGTTGACTACGGTGGCCGCCCGCAAAGCTCTGCAACAGCAGGGTATCAAGACCGGGCACAATAAGGAAATGGTTGACCGGACCGCCGCCGCCCTATTCCTCCAAAACTATCTGGATTCCCAGCCTTGAAAATCCCGGCACTCGTCTCCTGGTACCAGCGCCTGCCCGCCACCCGCAAAGTGGTGCTGGCAGGGATTGCCACCGCTCTGAGTTTCCCCCCTTTTCCACTGGGGTTTCTAGCCTGGGTGGGGCTGGTGCCACTGATCGACGCCTGGCTGAAGTCGCCCTCACCCGCCCGCTCGGCCTATCTCGGCCTGCTCTGGTCGTTAGGGTACCTGGTGACACTCCTGTACTTCGTGGCCTTCAATTCCGGAACTGTATGGTGGGCGGCGACGGCCAGCATGATAGCCCTGGTGCTGTTCCTGGCGTTGAATTATGCTTTCATCGGTTGGTGGTTCGGCTGGTTGCGGGCCCGCTGGGGACCGGCGGCGGTGTGGAGCTTGCCGCTGCTGTGGGTGGTGGTGGAATTTATTCGCACCTTCGGCACCCTGGGGTTCCCCTGGATCGCCCTGGCCAACTCCCAGGCGGGGTATCTCCTGCCCATCCAGCTGGCGGAATACACCGGAATCTACGGCCTTAGCTTCTGGGTGGTGCTGGTGAACGTGCTGACGAGGGAACTATGGCACCATAAGAATTGGGCGCTAGGCGCCCCCGTGCTGGCCGGAGCGCTGATACTGCCCTGGCTGAGCGGCTGGGCGCTGCTGCCCCCGGCGCCGGCGCCGACCCTGCGGGTGGGAGTGGTGCAACCCAATACCAACGCCCTGGAAAAATGGGACCCGAAGATCCGGCAGCAGCATTTCGACCAACTGAATGCCCTGACCCGGGAAGTAGCCCGGGACCACCCCCGGATGGTGTTCTGGCCGGAGGCGGCCACACCGGCCTACCTGCGCCACGGCGGGCGGGGCTACCTGCGGCAGATTCAGGAAGAGTTGCGGGAACTGCAACTTACCGTGATCACAGGCATGCCGGAATATGAGCGGCTACCGGGTGGAGAAGTGCAATATTTCAACTCCGCCGGGACGATCGATAGTAACGGTGTAAACGGCCGCTACGATAAGATCCACCTGGTGCCGTTCGGCGAATACATTCCACTGTCCGATTGGTTCGAGGTACTGAAAAAACTGAACCTGGGCCAGGCTAACTTCAAGGCCGGCGAGAGTTATACTGTCTTCGACGTGGACGGGGCTCGGTTCAGTATAGGTATCTGCTATGAGACCACCAGGCCGCAGCTATATCGCCATTTCGCGCGCGCCGGGGCGGATTTTCTGGTAGGCCTGGTGAACGACGCCTGGTTTGGCTTCACTTCCGAGCCCTACCAGCACACCGCCCAGTTCCGCTACCGGGCGATAGAGCTGCGGCGGCCGGTCGTGCGGGCGGCCAATACGGGGATCAGCCTGGTGATCGACCAGACTGGACGGACTATCGCTCGCCTAGGCCTCAATCGCGAAGGGGTCTTCACCGCCGATATCGCCCCCAGCGACAAAGCCACGTTCTACTTGCGCCAGGGCGATTTTTTTGCCTGGCTGGTAGTAGCCCTGGCAGTGGGACTGTCGGTCATAACTTTACGGATGGAGCTGCAAATGAGGAGCAGGCCGGATGCTTCCTAGAATTACGTTGGCGGCCCTGTTGGCACTGAGTGCGCTCAGCGCTCAACAACCCAGCGATTCGGCGCGTAAGGGAGCGGTGCTGCGCTCGTTGGTGCTGCCGGGTTGGGGGCAACGCACCCTGGGGGCGGATGATTGGGCCCGCCGCTTCCTGGTAGCCGAGGCGGGGCTATGGCTGAGTATGGCCACTGCCAACAAATGGGCGGCGGTCAACCGGGACGATTACCGGTCCTACGCGGCTCAGTACGCCGGTGTCAGCAACCGGTCCAGGCCGGATATTTATTATTTCCGGCTGGGGGCCTGGGACAATATCGGGGAGTATAATCAGGAGCAGCTCCGGCGGCGCAACATAGCGGCCGTCTATATAACCGGCAGTGATGCCGATTGGGATTGGGA
>SDBT01005422.1_pt1 | contig 21411 bp, 21 predicted proteins | sample 2277101 | NCBI WGS metagenome assembly SDBT01 (sample SAMN10404973, study PRJNA504765) | marine sediment metagenome | isolation source: marine sediment core GS10_PC15, 103 cmbsf | place: Arctic Ocean: Southern Knipovich Ridge | collected 2010
CTGATTTATTACTATCATAGCTTAAATAGTGGGTTTTGACTATATATACTTGATGAAAGGGTGTTTAGCAACCTGCCTTAATCCCCCTCTCCTTCCCTTAGTAAGGGAAGGAGAGGGGGATTAAGGAGGTGAGGTTATTTAACAAATCTATGGTGAAGCATTGACCAAATAAGGTAAATAGGATACACTAAAGATAATGATATACTTAGGTACTTCGGGGTTCAGCTATGATGATTGGGTAGGGAACTTCTACCCGGTAGGTATGCCCAAGCGGGAGTGGCTTACCTATTATGCCCGTGAATTTAATACCTGTGAATTAAACTCAACCTTTTATGCCTTACCTAAACCGTCTAACTTAGAGGCTATGGCCGACAAAACGGGCGAAGGTTTTCTATTTTCTATTAAAGCTAATCAAGAAATGACTCACCAGCGGGAGGATAATGCTACTGTTTTTAAGGCTTTTTGTCATGTGCTGGAGCCTATTATTACCGCTGGGGAGCTGGGTTGTATTCTGGCTCAATTTCCCTATAGTTTCAGGTTTAATCGCCGTAACTGGGACTACCTTGGGCTCTTTAGGGAACGATTAGGTGAACTGCCGGTGGTGATTGAATTCCGTAATGCCCAGTGGATAAGGAGTGAGGTGTTTGATTGGCTTCGTCAGCAGGATTTAGGCTTTTGTTGTGTTGATGAACCGCAGCTACCTAATCTTTTACCGCCTCTAGCTGAGGCAACAAGTAAGATAGGCTATATCCGTTTTCATGGGCGTAATAGTGCTAAGTGGTGGCAACATAAGCAGGCTTATGAACGGTATGATTATAGCTATACGCCGCAAGAGCTTGGTGAGTGGCTGCCCAGGATTCAAAAGCTGGGTAGCGTGACTGAGAAGACCTTTATCTTCGCCAATAATCACTGGCGAGGGCAGGCCATTGGCACTATTCGACAATTGCGGATGATGCTGGACTAATTTGTCCTGCCTACCATTGCTCTCTCAAGTAACATTAAGTATAATAGCTTACCTGTCAGCACTAAGAGAAACCTAAAAGTTTGACAGTGGGCGGAGGGATGAGAAAAATGACTACTGGCTTTAATCTACTTCGGTCTCGCTTAGAGAGGGAGCAGAAGCGCTTGATTGAGGAGTTAGAACAATTAAAAGCTAACATCCGCCCTCCGGATGAGAGACGGGAGGGCAGTCCTTTTGGCAAAAGGGAGGAGGAGGCTACTGAGACTGCTGAGCTGGAAAAACGGCTAGCGTTAGAGAAACGTACACGGGAGCTTCTGGCTGAGATAGAGCATTCTTTAGATAAGTTTGACCAGGGAACCTATGGCTTATGCGATATTTGTGGTCAGCCTATAGACGTCGCCCGATTAGAAGCACTCCCACAGGCAAACCAGTGCTTGAGTTGTAAGGCAAAGAATGCAAAAGGCAAATTATCCCCAGGGTAAGTGGCGGAATGTAGTCTTTTCCCTTACTGCGGTACTGATAGTAACTGCCGACCAGTTCAGCAAGCTATTGATAAGGACTAATTTAGCTCTAGGGCAATCGCTCCCTGAGGTGGGATTCCTGCGGCTAACCCATATTAACAATACCGGCGCTGCCTTTGGCTTATTTCATGGGCAAAATTTCCCGTTAACCATTATTGCCTTAGTTGGTGTTGCCGTTCTCCTGGTCTGTGCGGTTCTGATCTATCGCCGCTCCCCCTTTTTAGATAATCGGTTAGCCTGGGTAAGCCTTGGCTTGCTTCTTGGCGGCACAGTGGGTAACCTGATTGACCGACTACGCCTTGGCTATGTCACTGACTTCATCGATTTTGGTTTCTGGCCGGCGTTCAATATTGCTGATTCAGCTATAGTGGTCGGGGCTATTATATTTGCTTTCTCACTCCGTTCCCTAGCTAGAGCCGGGGAACACTGATTATCAGCCTGATGATGAATAAAGTATATAATTTTGTCGCTGATAAGCCGGATGTTCGTCTTGATAAGTATGTTGGTGAGAAGTGCCCGGAACTCTCCCGAACCTATGCTCAAAGGCTTATCGCTGATGGCTGTATCACGGTTAACGACCGTCTGGCTAAGGCAAGCCTTAAACTTAGTCTTGGTGATAGACTGAGGGTTGTCATACCTCCCACCACCCCTAGCCCCCTGTCACCTGAGGCTATTCCACTAAATATTATCTATGAGGACGAAGACTTGTTAGTCATAGACAAGCCTGCCGGGCTGACAGTTCACCCGGCGCCGGGACACCCGAGTCATACCCTGGTTAATGCTATCCTGTCCCACTTTCCCGACTTAGCTGATGTGGGCGACTCACTGCGACCGGGAATTGTGCATCGGTTAGACAAGGATACCTCAGGGGTGATGCTGGTGGCTAAGAATAGGACAGCTCAGCTAAACCTGTCCGACCAGTTCAAGGCTCATTCCGTGGTCAAAACCTATCTGGTATTGGTTAAGGGGCGTCTCACCCCGGAGCAGGGAATTATTGAGGCACCTATCGGGCGTGACCTGCGTAACCGAAAGCGCATGGCGGTAGTGGCTGAGGGCCGGGAAGCCCGCACTGAATATCGAGTGGTTAAATATCTGGGCAGCTATACCCTGCTTGAGGTTATGCCGGAGACCGGCCGCACCCACCAGATACGGGTTCACCTGTCAGCTATTGGCTATCCGGTGGTTGGGGATGGGGTGTATGGGATAAAGTCACCCCACCTATCACGGCAATTTCTGCATGCCTCTCGCCTGGGCTTCAAGCTACCATCCAGCGGCGAATATGTAGAATTCTCTTCTGAGTTACCTTCGGACTTGGAGCAGGCACTAAAGGATATTGGGTAGAATATTGGGGGGTGGGGTGGTAGAATGGGTGAAAACTTTGACTAATCAGCTAACTCAAGAGGTGGGTAAATGAAGGGAAAAAGTGTTGTTGGGGATTTAATTGATTTTCGAGGCTTGGTCTATAGTCCAGTGAATGAAAACGGAGTTATATTCCTATTTGGAAAGGTGATCGAAGACCTTAATATGTATATCGAAGAGATCAAGCCTGGCTTCCCAGACTGTGTAGGTAGAAGGTTTACAGGAAGAGGATGGGAAAGGGTCTATATCGAATTTGAATACAAGAGCAGCAATTTTGCAGAGCATGGGCATAAAGCTGAGCAGTGTGACCTGATTGTATGTTGGGAGCATGATTGGCCTGAATGTCCGATACAAGTAATAGAACTAAGGGACGAAATCAAAAATCTTCCTCGTAAGCCTGTAGAGCGACCTGATGTTGAGAAACCGCAGTACACTTTAGAAGATTTGTACAAAAGCAGAAAAGTTGCGAGCGACATAAAAAATATGTTTGAAGCCTTAGACAAAGGGGTTAAAAGCATAAAGGATGAGATTTGGTCAAAAATATCGAAAACCGCTGTTACGTACTACTCTCCAGAAAGGGTCTTTCTTTATATTTGGTTTAGACAACGGTCATTAGATCTTGATTTGTTCACTAAAGGTGACAGAATTGATGGCGTTAAAAATTACGGTCTATCAAAAGATGGCGCACCATCAAAATGGGGTTGGATAAAGCTAGGGAACGATAGTCAACTTCCCAAGGTCTTAGACGCTGTGAAAAAGTCGTATGAGCTTATTAAAGAGGCGATAAAGAACAATGAAACTACAGGTTGGTATACCAAATTAGAAGAGAAAAGTGAAGATGCTTCAAGTGAATAACTCAGTCCGAGTCCGCTATGCCCCCAGTCCTACGGGTTACCCCCATGTGGGTAATATCAGGACTGCCCTGTCTAACTGGCTTTTTGCCAGGCACACCGGCGGGAAATTCATCCTGCGCATCGAGGATACGGATGTTGCCCGTAAGGTAGAGGGGGCCGTGGAGGCGATTATGGACAGTCTGCGCTGGCTGGGTCTGGACTGGGACGAGGGGCCGGAGGTGGGGGGTGATTACGGACCTTACTTTCAGTCGCAGCGCCTGGAGATGTATCAGCAAGCAGCAGAACAGCTCGTTAAGCAGGGAGATGCCTATTATTGCTACTGCTCTCCCCAGCGGCTGGAGGAGATGCGGGCTGAGCAGGTCAGGCGCAAGCAGCCGCCCGGCTATGACCGCCTCTGCCGTGAATTAAGTCCGCACCAGTGTGCAGAGAAAGACGCCGATGGCATTAAAGCGGTGGTGCGCTTTAAGACCCCGCTGGAGGGCCAGACCATCTATAACGATGTTATCTTCAGAGAGGTTACCTTTGAGCACAGCACCCTTGACGACTTTGTCCTGCTTAAGTCAGATGGTTACCCTACCTATCATCTAGCCAACGTAGTCGATGACCACGCTATGGAAATCAGCCATGTCATCAGAGCCGAGGAGTGGATATCCAGTGTCCCCCGCCACCTGCTTTTGTATCAGGCTCTGGGGTTTGAGCCACCCCTGTATGTTCACCACCCGATGATACTGGGGCCCGACCGGGCTAAGCTGAGCAAGCGGCATGGAGCTGTATCTATTCTTGAGTACCGGGAGCAGGGTTACCTGCCGGAGACTATGTTTAACTTCCTTGCCTTAATCGGCTGGTCCCTAGACGATAAGACCGAACTACTAACCAGGCAAGAGCTTATTGACAATTTCTCACTGGAGCGAATCGGCAAGACCGGAGCCATATTTAACCGGGAAAAGCTCAACTGGATGAATGGAGTTTATATTCGCTGCTTGAGTCTGGAAGATTTTACCCAACGAGCGCTCCCCTTTCTGGATAGGGAGATGCCACCTGAGATAGAACGACCGCTATCCGCTGACTATGTCAGACAGATTATGCCTCTTATCCAGGAGCGAGCCCGAACTCTGGCTGAGGTAGCTGAGCTGGCCCGGTTTTTCTTCGTTGATGAACTTGACTATGACCGCAGCCTGCTAATCGGCAAGAAAATGAATCAGGAATCAACTGCTCAGGCGTTAGAGGTAGCCCAGCAGAGGCTGGGGCAGTTGGAGGTGTTTGATACTGAATCCCTGGAGGCGGTGCTCAGACCGCTGGCGGTAGAGTTAGGGCTAAAGACTAGCCAGCTCTTTGGCACTTTAAGGGTAGCGGTTACCGGGCGGACGGCAGCACCACCCTTATTTCAAACTATGGCAGTGCTGGGTAAGGAGCGATGCCTGAGGCGAATTGGAGCCGCGATAAATACACTGTCCTCTTGATGTCAATCCCCGCGAGTCCGGTAGAATGACAGTTTGAAATCTGAGCTATATATGAAAAGAAATATTAAAGACTGGCTCATAGTTCTGGTATTACTATTAGACGAGGCTGTGGCAGTAGTTTTGGTGCTATTAGTCTTGAGGTTTCTCGGAATACAAATTCCTTTACCGATTACCATTGTTATCGCCCTGCTGCTTGGTGTCTTTATCTTCATAACCCACAAGGTGATTATACCTAGTTTTCATAGGAAGAAAATCACTGGTTCAGAGGGAATGATGGGTCTCACCGGTGAGGTGATAGAACCACTGACGCCGGTGGGAGTTATCAGGGTTGGCGACGAATACTGGAAGGCAAAATCGGTTGATAGAGACATAGCGGCTGGTGAGGAGGTGGAAGTCTTAGGCTTAAACGGGCTGACGCTAACAGTGAAGCTTAAGCAGCAGTAGTTGATAAGAATCTTATCATCCTCATCCCCTTTGTCCCCCTCTCCTTAGCCACCATTTTCATCCTCCAGTGATCTAATTTTTGCTGTCAAATTTATCATAGCAAACACAGCACTGTCGATACTTTGGATATCGATGACTCGTCTATCGTCTGTGATTAGACCATTAGATTAGGTCCCCCATGCAAATCAAAACTTATCTTTGGATAACGATATCAGTATTATTGAGGCGAGACCCAAAAAGGAAAAGGGGATGAATGCTGCAATGGAACCAGTAAGTGCGAGGCTAAAGTTCTTTCTTTGAATAGTGAAAATGCCACCGATTATAGTATCCCAAGAACAAGGGGCATATTGAGAAGAGGGAGAATAGCTGATGGATGTATCCCAAATGGGGGTACGGGGCTAGCTATGAACGAAGAAACTGGCGATGATCAATCCAAGAACAGCTAGCAGCTTGAAAGGACGAAATAAGCTTTCGTTCAAAAAGGGCAACAATCCAAGCAATTGTTACCGAAACTGCACAAGCTGGACAAATGCGCAATACTGAGTGAAAGGTGTAATCAAAAAGGCGTGCTCTGCCACTATCTGGATCGCAGTTAGGGATCCACCACCCGAGGGTTAGATGGCCATTCAAGCCGCTGGTAATGAAAAGAATCAAGGAGCCACCGCACCATGATTTCCCCCCGGCAACACCCGCCAATTTACTAGGGTGGGGGAAATATCCCTTGTGACACACACCGGATACAGACCCAGGATAAAATTACAGCAACCATTGCTCCTCTGGATCCCAACCGGTTCTTTTATGTATGCAAGACGCTCTTTGGCAGCACACAACAAGACATGGTGGTGGTTTAGTTGTGTCGAATTTGCCGATACCGATGATTCCAGAGATTGATTTCTGGGGCATCATGAAACAACTCTCAGTTAAGCTAACGCCGAGTGAAGTCGAGTCTAACACTTGAAATAGGACTTTCTGCTGACTAACATCCCAATCGCAATAACCGGGGCTATAGCGCACAGTTGCTTGATATCCGTTCGCTTGGGCTATTCCCTTTACCACATCTTGAAGGCGGTACAATGCTTGGGCTACTGCTTCGGTTCCTATCGCATCTAGAATAGTCGCTACCAATATCTCTCCTTTTTCCATCAACTTTGACATCTCCTCATCTAAATTGCTGCCAATAGTAACTAGGAATATGGCCGCCCACTTACAATCGGAGAGTACGTAACTGACGGTCTTGCTATTGAATACTAACGAGCCCGCCACAAAGGTTTTTTCTCCTACAACCCTTTCAATTGTTTTTGGTTCATAGGTATAGATAGGCTTGATAAGCTTATCGGCTTTTGCTATTTGGGAGTCTATCAGTGATAAAGTAGATGCCGAGGGACTACGATCCTTGTAACCTAAGCGTCGGCAGACTTCATTCCTATCTATACCGACATCAACTTTGGTTATACTTTTCATTCTGGCATTACTTCCCTATTCCGACTCAGTTAACCCCGATAATACCTGTTTGGATGATTTTCTGCGACTTGCCTAGCTCGTAAATTGCGGTCGTTCAGTGAGAAATACTAGCCTTGGTAAAGTCCTTTCCTATGAGCGGCTAAGTAGTTCTTACAGAAGGGATCCTGTCCTAGCAACACTTGAGAGGCATAGAGATACCCCATCAATGTCTTATCCAGCGGGTCTAAAATATAGGCATCCATTCCCATAGTCATGGTCTGTATCATAAAAACCCTATTCAAGATCTGACGGTTGGGCAGACCATAAGATACATTGCTAAGCCCGCAAATCAGGTGAATCCCTGGGTATTCCTGTCTAATTAACCTGATGGAGTTCAGTAGTTCCAAACCAGCACGGTCATCAGTACTCACTGGTTGTAGCAGTGGGTCCAAATAGATATCACTAGCGGCTACGCCCGCTTCCGTAAGCTTCATAACTAGCTCGCGCGCAACTCGCAATCTATCTTCGGCAGTTTGTGGCATCCCTTGGTCATCCATGCATAGGGCAACTACCCTTGCTCCGTACTTCACGACTAGAGGCAACACTGTTCGGTAGCGCTCTTTCTCCCCGGTGATAGAATTCGCCAGCGGCTTACCTTTCTGGGCAAGGGAAAGGCCAACTTCCATGGCGGCCGGGTTAGGGGTGTCAATGCTCAGCGGCACGTCCACTGCTGCCTGTACATTTTCTATCAACCACCTCATTACCTCCAACTCATTATCCAGGAGATCGCTGCAGTTGACATCCAGATAATTAGCACCTGCCTCCACTTGCCTCTTGGCGATGTCACGAATGTATTCTGCGTTTCGCCTCTCGACACTTCCCTTGATTATCTTGCGGCTGGTATTAATGAGTTCACCCACAATCAGCATCGGTATTTATGGCTACCTCCCTTCGCTTAGAGCTGTTATCACATCACTATTGCCCTAGTAGTTGCTTAATTTTGTCAAGTGCAGAAACTGCATAAGGTATTTTGCCATAACCTAAGAAGACTTTGCAAGCCTTGCCATCGGCTGCGATATGCATCTTCAGCCTCGTAGGTAGTTTTTAACGATGTTTAATAGCAATAGTTTGGCTATCGCATTAGCTGGCCAGGCAGCCAGATAGCTAGTTCAGGCTAAATGATCAGCATAACTACCCATAAGAATGAGGATAATGAAGAAGGGAAAGGAGCTATTTTACTCCCTTGTCAGGGAGAAGGTGTTTTAGATGAAGAAATGTATCCTTCATGTGGGGAAAATGCGTAGCTTGGACAAACGCCCTCTCAAAATCTGGTTCTACAGTTAGTTCTATGTATTCCACCTGATTTGCCACTTCATCGGCTTCTACTCTCTTGTCTACATTGAGGAGGGCTATGCGAGCTCCATCGCCAGCAGCATTGCCCACGGCATAGACATTATCTAAAGCACAGTCAGGGAAAAGCCCCACAGTCGCCGCTGATTCTTTGTCGATGTAACTGCCAAAGGCTCCAGCCAGAATAATTTTATCCAATTTCTCCACACCCAAGCGATGCATCATGACCTTGGCTCCGGCATACATGGCCCCTTTGGCCAGCTGTATATTCCTGACATCTTCCTGGGAGACTACGATGTCTTGGCCGATGGTAGTTTCATGCGCCCAGGCAATGACGAACTCTGGCCCACCCTCAGTAACACGCAAGCGAGGAGTCTGTAAATCAGCGTTAAAACGGCCGCTTCGGTCTATAATACCGGCCAAAAACAATTGGGAAGCGGCATCAATTATTCCTGAACCACAGATGCCCTTGGCCCCAACGTCCTCCAAATCCGTATTCCAGCTCTCCTTGTCGATGACCTTGAAGCGCACCTCCTTAGTATCTGGGGCTATCTCTATCTTCTCAATAGCCCCCGGGGCAGCACGCATCCCATATTTTATCTTGGCTCCCTCGAAAGCTGGGCCGGTGGCGCAGGAGGAAACGATGAGTCTGTGTCGGTTGCCTAGGATTAGCTCGCCATTGGTGCCGATATCAATGATTAGCACCATGTCATCCTGATTGTAGGGTTCCTCAGCGATGAGTACCCCCACATTATCAGCGCCTACGAAACCAGCTTTGATGGGAAGGACATGAACATAAGCCCCAGGGGATATCTTGAGTCCTAGGTCACGGGCCTTTATATCTAGGGAGTGGTGTAGGCTCGGAGTAAAAGGAGCCCTCCCAAGATATTGAGGATCAATATTCAGGAAGATATGGTGCATACAGGTATTGCCGACGACGGTCATGTCAACGATGTCCTGGCGCTTGATGCCTGCCTGAGCAGCGGCTCGCCCCGCAATTTGGTTGAGACCTTTAATGATCGCCTTGTTCATGTTCTCCAAGCCGTTTTCGTTGGTCATGGTATAGGTAATGCGGGACATCACATCTTCGCCGTAAACGACTTGTGGGTTCATCATGGAATCAGTGGCCACTACCTCGCCACTGGTCAAGTCACAGAGGTAACCAGCCACCGTGGTGGTGCCTATGTCCACCGCCAGGCCATAGCCTCTATCCACAAGTCCGGGCTCTATCTTGATGACCTCTCTATTCATCCACACCGATACGGTTACCTTCCAATTGTTCTGACGTATCACTTTCTGTAAGTCCAGGAGCACCTGATAATCAATGGTTAGATTGCTCAGGTCAAACGTTTTATTAAATTCAGCCTGTAGACGCCCCCAATCATCCAAAGTGTCATGCAAGGTAGCGGTGACCAATTCCACATAGTATTTCCTCACCGTTGGCTTCAGCCTGATGGTCCTCTCCGTGGCTGCTTTGCGCACGATCTGTCTCTCCATCCGGCTTTCCTCAGGGACGAACACGATAACATCACCGTGGATACGAGCCTGACAAGCCAGCCGGTAGCCATCATTCCGCTGCTGTGGGCTCAACAATTTCTTTTCCTCTTCCCTTATCGGGGAAAGACTTCCCGCCCTTGATTCGACACTATACTTCTCGGAAAACCCTTCCTCTATCCTGACCTTGCACTTGCCGCAGGTAGCCTTTTCACCGCAGATACCTTCTATGTCCACACCCAGCTCCCGGGAAGCCTCCTTGACGGTTTTCCCCTCTGTGATATAGCCTCTGCGGCCTGATGGCTCAAAGATGACCGTATGCTCTTGATTCCTGCCTTCTGACATAATTCCTTCCTGTTCTATTTGTATCTTAATAGCACACTACCTGTGCCATATGTTGTCAAATGATTACACCAGTAATATAATGCCTAGCTTTCGGAACCATTAGCATTATACTACATAAGATAGCGCATGCCGAAGTTCACTCTAGCCCAGCTTGGGGAAAGGTTTAACCCAGGCAAAGGAGCCGGTCCGGAGGCAAGTGTAGAGATTTTCCGACATTTCCTAAATCGGATTAGTTTGCAAACAGCGCCTCTTCTGTGTATAATTAAAGGGTAGTTTCAGTTTAGGTTATTGTAAGCTTTTTTAGATCACTTCAGACCACTTGAGCATTAGATGGCCAAACTCTAACTAAAATTCAGAAGAGAGGAGGTCATCCAATGAGTTTTGAGGACAAGTCTCTCCAGTGTTCTGATTGTGGGCAAGAGTTCACTTTCAACGCTGAAGAACAAGAGTTTTTCCAATCCAGAGGCTATACTAATGAGCCAAAGCGCTGTCCCTCGTGCCGCCAAGCAAGGAAGTCAGAGCGCTACGGAAGCAGTAGTTACGGAGCCCCCCGCCAGATGTTTCCCGCGACATGCGCCGAGTGCGGCAAAGCCACCGAAGTACCCTTTGAACCTCGCGGTGACAGACCGGTTTACTGTAGCGATTGCTATCGAAAAGTAAGACGGTAGATAATTCCAGAGTTTAAGTTCAGGACATACATGGGCTGAGGATAATTGGCCCGTGTATGTCCCTAGAATGTGTTGGTGTGTTATGTCGTTGCAAGTCTCAATACGTGAAGGTGAATCACAAGATTCCCTGTTGCGTCGCTTTCAAAGAATGGTGCAGACGAGTGGAATTCTGCGCGATGCAAAGGCCCATCGTCATTTTCTCTCCAGAGGAGAGACAGCACGTTTGAAAGCGCAAAAGAGCGCCAGACGAAGGCGAAAACAGCTGGCAGGGAACTAATTAGTAACAACCATAACCTAATGAAAGGAGCACGAATATGAATATCTATGTGGGCAACTTATCTTATGAGGTAACTGAGGAGGAATTACGCCAAGAATTCCTAGCTTTTGGGAAGGTCGAATCTGTAAATATCATAACGGACAAGTATAGTGGACGGCCAAAAGGATTCGGGTTTGTTGAAATGCCATCAGTGTCTGAAGGTCAAGCTGCAATTACTGCTCTGAACGGGAAAACTTTAAAGGAGCGGACGTTAAATGTTAATGCGGCTCGACCCCGCTCTGATAACAGAGACGGCGGGTTTAGCGGAGGAAGAGAGAGAAGATATTAAACTCCCTCTTCATTTATTTCTGCTTAAGACACACAAAATATATTCATAACTCCCAAGGTCTATTAGTTTAGGCATTAGTGACAAACAGTAGGCCAAGCCTAACCCAATCACCAGAGAAGGATGGGCAATGTGAATATCTATGTGGGCAACTTATCCCTCGAGGTGACTGAGGATGAACTGCGACGAGAATTCATGCCTTTCGGAGAAGTGACATCTGTAACCATTATGAACGATAAGTATATTGGTAGCGGGCAATCCAGGGGATACGGATTTGTTGAAATGCCATCAAAGTCTGAAAGTCAAGCTGCAGTTACTGCCCTCAATGGAAAAACACTTAGGCATAGGACGATTGATGTTATTCAGGCCCTCCCTCTTTCTGACAGCGGTGGCAATGGCTCCTATAGTCACAAGAGAGGAGGCAGGTACAGTAGGAATGTAAGACAGAGAAGAAGCTAAACCGTTAGTCATGATCTATATGCCTGAGATGTATAACATCTAGCCATTTTGTTCAGCGTCAACAAAGGCCATTTGAATACCTAGTATTTCAAGTCCCTTACCCTTGATAGTGGAAACTATGACGCTTGACCTCTATCCAGCCTATATCTTTCACTTTATTATTGTTTAATAACCTCACTTCTTCAATCTACCGTTGACAAACAGTATATCCATGTTCTTGACAGAAATCACATTGTGTATTATAATGTGGACAACTGACAATTAATGTCAGAATTGCGATATGATATAAAAAGCACTAACTCAAAAGTCCTATTGACAAAAGGGGCAATATAGGTTATACTATAGCCAGTTGGCAATTATTACTGGATGGTCATGCTTATATTGCGGTAATATTCTAAAATAAGGATAAGATATTGATTACTACGGTTATTACAGTTACCACCATCACTACCACCGTAACCACTGTCAGCACTATAGCGGCAATGGGGCTAACTGCGGCTATAAGCATGGCGGCAATAGTTACTTTAATCGGTTTCCTGGTCACCAAAGAGTTAGCCGATGCCAGCTATTCTAGGCCTCAACAGCACATAGTCAAGTTTCTGAGCATTGGCATCTTACCCCTGATAATAGTATTTGCTATTATCGTAGTTGTGAAAATTACTGAGGTGTTAGCCTAGAAAAAGAACGGGGCTACCAAAAACAACACTATATTAGTTATACCATGAGACAGGGTCACTCCCAAAAGTGACCCTGTCTTTTTAACCACCCAGCCAAAGAACATGGCAACAGCAAAAACAAAAATGGCATCAATCCAGGAGAGGAAGCCCATATGCAAGGTAGCAAATAGCAGGCTAGCATAGACTATTCCCCACCCGCCAAACGCCTGCACGGCACTACGCTGGAGCACCCCGCGAAAGATAAGCTCCTCCACAAATCCAGTGCCTAGCAAAAGTATTACTGCCGGCAGCCAGGCTTCCTGCCAGGTAAGGTTTACTATCATGGCTTCTGGGAACAGGATAAAATATTCAGCAATGCCGAAGGCAACCCCGGTCAACCCTACCACTAGCTGAACCGGAAGCCACCTAAAGGTGAGTCCCACTTGCCCTGCTTCGTAATTCAGGATGCGCATTGCCATTACTGCAGCGACTAGCAATGGCACATAGATAATAGGATACCACCATATCTGTGGAATATTAATCAGGGGCATTGACAGGCTAATTATTCTAACTAGAGGAGCCAGAGCTAGAGATACAAGTAATTCTCGGAGTGGGTGTACGGTTGTCATTGCTGAGTGCACTATTAATGCGACTAATATCGCAATATGGAACCCTATTCCCCACACCGGTTGAACAAAAACGGTGACTGCCTCGGCTATAGCAATAGCTAGCAGATAAATTATAGCTTGTATCATTCTATCCCTTCACATCAATCTACAGGCGAAACATCTTCAAAGAGGGCTGAACTACTCCATTCTCGTATAATAAAAGATAAGTATGCCATAGAGACACTAACACTTGGATTGACTAATGAATAGCAATGAATAGCGTTGAACCTCAATCATCAATGTATTATATACGAAGACGCATTATTGATACAACAACCTGATTCTTGGGCTGGTTATATACACTGTTAAACCGGAGCTCCTCCACCTGAGGGAATACTGGTATATAGATTGGGCTAGATGGCTACTACTGGTGCCCCCTTCCCAATGAAGGCCGGCATGCCGCGCTTTAGATTGCGTACCTCCGGCATGGATATAAGAAATCTCCTTCAGTTTTAATGTCCCCTCGGCAGCTCGTCGCTTTGGGTATTTTGGTGATGCCATGATTAAATGGCACCAGGATGCGGAGTCGTTTGTTTTTCCATTTCGGAAAGAAGATTCTCAATAAGCCTCTTCGGCTCACGGTAATTGTATGACCGGTAAAGCTCTATTTTACTGGCTTCAATAGAACCTTCGGCATGAACATGAATAACCGCCTCCGCTCCACCCATAAGGGCAAGTCCACTGGCAACGGCAATGTCCTTGCAAACGAACACCCGCTCCCAGAGTACAAAGACATCTTCAAAAATTGTTAGCGTCTCACCCTCGGATCTCCTTCTGGTTCTTACTCCCTCCAAATCATGTAGGGCAGCTTCGGTAGCTATGGCTGGCCTGGCATGAGCTTTAAACCTATTGACTTTTTATTGTTTTTTTGTCAATTGTAAATCGCCCATCATCTTTAGCCCTATTATTTTTGCGCCATCGGCTTACCTCATCTCTCAGTACCTACTACCTATAGTTTATGTGGTGGCCTTTTATGATGGCTTCCATTTTCCTAGAATAAAGAGTCGGGGGAATAAGGTCTTGCGAGCTTCCTCAATAAGGAAAAGAGTGCCGCCAGCCAGGATAGCAATACCCCACTTGTCAATACCTAGAGGTACCGTGCTGAAAGCCACCTGAAGGAAGGGCACATAGATAACGGCTAGCTGCAACATAATGGCTACCAGGATAGAAATGAGCAGCCAGCGGTTGCGGAAAACACCCAGCCTGAAGATAGTATGCTCATCAGAGCGGGCGTTGAAGGCTCGGAACCATTCAAAGGCAACCATGGAGCAGAAGGCAATGGTGCGAGCTTCATCCAGGCCCACCCTGGCTTGCGCCCAGTTGAAAATCAAGAATACGCCAGCACCCATCAGGATAGCCATAAAGCCAATACGAAAGAGGAGACCGGGGTAAATGAGCCCTACCTTCGGATGGCGCGGGGGCTGTTTGAGCTCGTCGCCAAACTTTGGTTCAAGCCCCAGGGGGATAGCCGCCGCCGTGTCTGTAACCAGGTTAATCCAGATAATCTGCACCGCCAGCAGTGGTGCTTTGCCAAGGAACAAGATTGTGATGATTAACGCCAGCAGCTCGCCAAGGTTCGTGCTCAGTAAGAAGAAAATCACATTGCGTAAGCGGTTAAAAATGGCCCGGCCTTCCTCTACAGCGGTCACCACCGAGGCGAAATTATCATCAGCCAGTATCATATCAGAGGCTTCCTTGGCGACATCGGTACCAGTGATACCCATAGCAATACCAATATTAGCTGCTTTAAGCGCTGGAGCATCATTAACCCCATCTCCGGTCATGGCAACAACATGGCCGTGGCTCTTGAGCGCATTAACTATTCTCAGCTTGTGCAACGGTTCAATTCGGGCAAAAACTGAGATATCCTCCACCTGCCTTGATAGTTCCTCGTCGCTCATCGCCTGAAGTTCAGCGCCGGTTACTGCTTTGCCGCGTGGTAAGTTTAGCTGATGAGCAATAGACTCAGCCGTTACCTTGTGGTCACCGGTTATCATCACTACTTTAATACCGGCCTGCTTACATAGCCCCATCGCCTCCCTAGCCTCCTCACGAGGTGGGTCAATCATCCCTGCCAGACCAACAAAAACTAGATTGCCTCTGATATTCTCATCGCTCAGCTCTTCCAATTCGCTGGGAAGGTCAACATAAGCAGTAGCGATGACTCTCATTGCTTCTTTGGCTAGAGAAGTATTAGCCTGCGTGATAGATTCGGCATCGGCTTCTTCCAGTGGGACAACTTTGTGCCCCTTCAGAAGATATTTACTTAGGGATAAGACTCTTTCGGCGGCACCCTTGACATAGACTACCCGTCTCCCGTCCTGCGGGTGAAGGGTAGCCATATACTGCTTTTCACTCTGGAATGGGATTTCATCCAGTCGAGGAAAAGTTTCCTCTAATTTTTCTTTATCCATTCCCGCTTTAGCCGCAGCTACCACCAGAGCGCCTTCAGTTGGGTCTCCGAATATGCTGCAAAAGTCATGCTCACAGGTTAGCAGGGCATCATTGCACAGGACACCTATCCTCAAGTGCAAGGTTAGAGACTGTTCGCTTTCGGGATTCAGCATCTGCCCATCACGATGAAATTCACCCCACGGCTCGTAGCCCTGACCAGTCACCTCAATCCACTGACCATCAACATACAGCCGCCGCACCGTCATTTGGTTCAAGGTGAGGGTCCCGGTTTTATCAGAGCAAATGACAGTAGCCGCCCCCAGGGTTTCCACCGCCACCAACTTGCGGATAATAGCGTTACGCTGTGCCATTATCCGCATGCCCACCGCCAGAACCACAGTGACCACTGCGGGTAGTCCTTCAGGTATGGCGGAAACTGCGGCCGCCACTGCCAGCAATAACACCTCCAGCCACCCTAAGCCTTTGAGCAGTCCGACAACTACCAGCAGACCCACGATTCCCAGGAAAAGGACAATAATATAGCGGCTTAATTTACTGATGCTTTCCTGGAGAGGTGTCTTTTCCGGCTTTATTTCTTGAATGGCAGTGGCAATTTTACCGATCTCGGTTGCCATACCAGTTCTCACTGCCATAGCTGTAGCTCTTCCATAGGTAACGATGGTACCAACATATACCAGATTCTTTCTCTCGGCTACGGGTACATCCTCGCTAAGGACTTTGGTGTGCTTTTCTACCGGCATTGATTCACCGGTGAGGGCAGCTTCATTCGTCTTCAAATTAGATACCTCGATGAGTCTGGCATCAGCCGGTACTCTATCCCCGGTTTCAAAGAGCAGTATGTCCCCGGGTACTATTTCTCTAGCCGGTAGCAGCCTCACCTTGCCATCACGTCTCACTCTTGCGTTGGGCGCCGCCATTTGAATTAGAGCCTCCATAGCTCTTTCCGCTCGTGCTTCTTGTATAAAACCAATAACAGCATTAAGTAGGAGCACCCCCAGAATTACCCAGGCATCTATAAAGTGCTCCACGATAATTGAGATTATGGCAGCAACAAGGAGTACATATATAAGAGGACTGAGGAACTGTCTAAGGAAAACCAGTAGCGGTGGGGTTTTCCGCTTACCCTTTAACTTGTTAGGGCCATATTGGAGTAACCGCGCCCCAGCCTCGGTCGCAGTGAGTCCAGCGCGCCTGGAATTAAGTGATAGTAAGGCTTCATCTGGGCTGAGATTGTACCATTTCTCTAGCATATCCTTTACTATACCACAATCTTATTTTTACTTCCGAGAGGATGCCCGCTAGATAAACCAAAAATGTGCGAGCAACAAATTGAAGGCGGTATGGGCATAGGGACTATTCTATATGAAGAGCTGAGGTACAAGCATGGTAGATTGCTCAATCCAGATTTTAAGGATTACAAAATACCTACCGCAGCCGAGATACCCAGTGGAAAAAGCATAGCCAGTTTTATAGTGAAGTGCCCTCACAAAGAAAGGCCTTACGGAGCCAAGGGCTTCGCTGAAGTAGTACTGGTCCCGGTGGCACTAGCGATAGGTAATGCCTTGTATAATGCAATCGGGGTTCGACTGTATGGAATGCCGCTGATTCCAGAAAAAGTATTTGAGGCTATTTTTGAAGAGGAATGCCAGCAGCGGGGCATCAGACTGTTTGTTTTACCGCCCCGATTACCTAAGCTCAATGGTGCTGTTGAGCGAGCCCACCGGACTCATACTGAGGAATTCTATGAAGTGACTGAGAGCTCCTTTGGCCTCTCTGACCTAAGGGAAGAGCTACTGGAATGGGAACGAGTATATAATACAATAAGACCCCATCAGGCACTGGGATATGGGGCACCACTTAAATTCTTGCGGCAGCGGAAAGAATATTCAGGAAAGGAGGTCATGTGTCACTAATCATATGAACGAGTACACCTACTTGACAAAGGGGGGGTATAGTGTGGTAGGTTTTTTTTTGGGTGTGCTGAAAAATAACCAACTTTTGAACGCAACCTCGGCGAGGTGCTTGAGTATAAAAGACTAGTTTAGCAAGGAGGAACCTGATGGCTGTTAGTGAGGAACGGGTGATTAGAACAGCTTGTCCGGCTCATTGTGGTGCTGGTGCCTGTGGTATACTGGCTCATGTCCGTGATGGTAAGGTAGTAAAGCTTGAGCCAGCTGATTTCCCTGAACCTAGGCTTAAGCGCATTTGCCCTAAGGGGCTGCTGGCTACCCAGCAAACCTACCATCCAGATAGACTTCAATCCCCATTGAAGAGGGTAGGGAACAGGGGAGAAGGCAAGTGGCAGTGTATATCCTGGGACGAGGCTCTGGATACTATAGCTGATAAGTTTAAGGAAATAGCTGAGAAATATGGTTCTAAGTCACTCGCATTTGTTCTTGGTGGTCCCGGCACAGGGAAGCTGAAGTTCGGAGTATACACCAAGTTTGTCGGCCTTCTCCAGGGCACCCGGGTCAGTATGTGGGGATACGGTGATGCCGCTGGCCCATGTGCATGCACCGCTATGTTTAATTCCCATGCTCCTGTTCCGTTCCTGGCAAGTTTCACAAAACCGAAGCTCAACATCCTCTGGGGAACCAATCCCGCCGAATCACAACCCTTTATTATGCGTGACTGGCTGGATTTCAAAGAACAGGGCGTAAAACTGGTAGTAGTAGACCCTGTATTCACAGCCTCAGCTTCAAAAGCCGACGAGTATATTCCAATCAGAATTGGGACAGATGCCGCCCTGGCTCTGGGCATGATGAATGTAATCATGAAAGAAGGACTTCAGGACGAAGACTTCATCCGAGCCTACACGGTAGGACTCTTCCTGGTGCGCAGTGACAACGGTCTTTTCCTCAGGGAGAAGGATGTTGTATCGGGCGGAACCGATAAATACATGGTTTGGGATGCTAATAATAACCAAGCTTCTATCTATGATACCACCGGAGTATCAGCCTCATTAACTGGAACTTACACTGTGAATGGAATAGAGTGCCGGCCAGCATATCAGCTTCTCAAGGAAGTTATCGCCCAATATCCAGTGGATAAGGTGGCAGAGATAACCGATGTCCCGGCTGAAACCATCAAGAGACTGGCAATAACCTATGCCACCAATAAACCGTCTAACCTCAAAACCCACAATGGGTTGGGGCGCACCTATTACGGTGACCTCTCCTTCCGCGCTGTATGTACCCTAGCTACAATAACAGGTAATATCACGCTACCTGGTCCTGCCGGACACCGCGGACTGGTCTTGAATTGGGGGCCATTCTTAAAACCAGACCCGAATAAGTCCTCCACCCGCATGGGAGTGATGAACCTATACCCAGCAATCCTTGAGGGAAAACCTTATCCGGTTAAGGCTCTCTGGATTGCCCTGACTAATTTTGTTAACCAGTGCGCCGACGCCAACAAGATTATCAACGAGCTAATACCAAACCTTGACTTCATTGTTGATACCGAGTTGTTCATGACTACAACTGCTCAGTACGCTGATATTGTGCTCCCCGTCTGCACCTTCCTGGAATTCTCTGACATGGTACAGGCTGACATGAAAGTTGGGCATGCCCAATACATACAACTTCAACAAAAGGCGATCGAGCCCCTCTATGAATGCAGGTCAGATGCTAATATACTTAATGATCTGGCAAAACGATTCGGATTTGAGCAGTATTACGATAAGACCGAGGAGGGATACATTGCAGAACTCCTCAACTCAGGACATCCCTCTGTTAAAGACATAACCGTAGAGGCTCTTAAGGAAGGGCCGATTAAGACCGATGTAAAGCCACCGCCGCCAACAGCCGAAGTCAAGTTCAGAACTCCGTCTACCAAGATTGAGTTCTACGTAGAGAAACTGAAGCCACTTGGCGAGGAACTTCCGATATATAAAGAGCCAATGGAGAGTAGAAAGACGCCATTAGCTAAGAAGTATCCTCTCTCGTTTGTCCAGGTTCACAGCAGATTTCGCAATCATTCCAGTTTCGCTAACGTGCCCGGGCTACTGGCTCTGAACCCGGAGCCGCTCCTGGATATCCACCCCACCGATGCTGAAAGCAGAGGTATTAAGGATGGTGATGAAGTAATAGCATACAATGACCGGGGTAGAATCAAGTTAAAGGCGAAGATAAACGAAGGCATAAAGCCCGGTCTGGTTAACCTCAGTCATGGATGGTGGTTCAATCAATTCAAGGAAGGTGGTGTCAACGCGCTGACCCACAACACAATCAACCCAGTGCAGGATATCATCTTTGAACCAAACATGGCTTTTAATGACGTGCTGGTTGAAGTAGAAAAAGTCTAGATAGAGGGGAAACTATGGTGAAACGATACGGAATTGTAATTGACCTGGAGAGATGCATCGGGTGCTTCGCCTGTACTGTGGCCTGTCAGGCAGAGAATAATACCCATAACATATGGATTCCTGTTGAGACAATAGGAGGAAATAGCAGGGATACTGCCAGTGGCAAATACCCCGATGTCACCATGTATTACCAGCCCAGACCGTGCATGCAGTGCGCCGAACCACCATGTATGGATGCTTGCCCTCTGGATGCCATCTATAAACGTGACGATGGAATCGTCATGATAGACAAAGATAAGTGTGATGGCTGCGAGGCTTGTGTAACAGCTTGCCCATATGGAGTGATTACCCTTAACGGAACTGGCATCGCAGAAAAATGCACCATGTGCTCACACCGAGTGGACCAAGGGCTTGAGCCTTTCTGTGTCAACTGCTGCGAGGGTCAGGCGATGTACTTCGGTGACCTCAACGACCCGACAAGTGAGATATCAAAGGTAATTGCAGATAAGAAAGGATATGTCTTGCAGCCTGAGGCTGGAACGAGGCCAGCAGTATATTATTGCCTCCCAATGGCTCGCCGTAAATTATAAGAGGGGACACTTTCCCCTTTTCTTTTTGCCCGGTGAACGGTCAAGTTCGCGAGCTTAAAAAAGGAGTGCAAATTTTCCGGAATTCAATTTAGGAGGAGGTATTATGGCAGTAAAAACGGGTAAGGTCATAATGTTTATGGGAGTGGGCAAACCATTCCAGATGTTTGAATATCCAGTGCCGACAAAGATAGAGCCAGGAGCAATCCTGATAAAAACAAAATTGGCAACTATCTGTGGCTCAGAGATGCATTCGTGGATAGGCGATAGGCCTTTCCCTGTTCCTTCAATTATGGGGCATGAATTTGTTGGAGAGATAGTTGAAATGGGAGAGGGAGTAGACAAAGATACTGCTGGAAAGCCATTATCCATAGGCGACCGAATAGTATTAGATTATATCTGGAGTTGCGGCATATGTTATTACTGCAAGCAGAAACTATTACCTACGAAGTGTCTTAAGTTATATAAGTATGGGCATGTTAAAAGTGATGTAGCTCCATATTTTCAAGGTGGCTGTGGAGAGTATGTTTATATTAGACCAGGGACAACCGCGTTTAAAGTTCCGAAAGATATGGCGGACGAGGAAGCAGCACCTTTGATGTGTGCTGCAGCAACTATAACAGGTAATTTAGACAAAGTTGGATTAGAATTTCAGGACAAGGTTGTCGTTTTCGGTGCGGGTATGATTGGACTTAACGCTATAGCAATGAGTAAGGGATGGGGTGCTGCAAAAGTAATTGCAATCGATATTGTTGACCAGAGATTGGAAGCAGCAAAGAAATTTGGTGCTGATGTGGTGATTAATTCTAAAGGGCTTGATGA
>SDBT01005423.1_pt1 | contig 21410 bp, 39 predicted proteins | sample 2277101 | NCBI WGS metagenome assembly SDBT01 (sample SAMN10404973, study PRJNA504765) | marine sediment metagenome | isolation source: marine sediment core GS10_PC15, 103 cmbsf | place: Arctic Ocean: Southern Knipovich Ridge | collected 2010
CAATCAGCAGGTGAACAAACTGGTATTGAAGCAACGGAAGCACCATCTAAGATGATTGATTGGTTATTCTCATTGCCTGATAAAGCAGCAGCAGGGATTATTGAATTAGGTTTACAGGGATTAGAAGATAATGGTGTAAACACAGATGACTTAAAGCAAACTGTTGTTCTTCTTTTGAAAGCAAGAGGCAACTTAGCATCTGATGTTGATTCGGATGTATTTTGGGATAAACTTACAGACTTGAGAAGTATAGCAGTTACGATAGGTGCTTTTAAGGCACTTCAAACTGGTATAGGAAAAACCAGAACTATATTACGTGAGAAGAAGATAGAGAGCATAGAGCAAGTTAAAGCTGTAGATATTAAAGTACGTGAGTCCTTACAGCCAGAAAAAGGACAGGTGAAGTTAGAAAGAAAACCGAGAGTAACCAGAGAAGAATTTGAACAGAGAATAAAGGAAACCAGAACTAAAGTAGCTAAACAAAAGTTAAAGACTAAAAAAGAACAGTTAGAGAAAACTACAGAAGAGGTTAAAAAGCCACAGAGTGAACTTGGTAAGATTGAGGTAACAAGAGAATCTAAAGACAAAAGCGGTAAGACTATAAAGACTGAACTTGGTGTAGAGAAGAATGATATTAACATTGAATCTATCTCTGAGACAGGTAGAAGTGATATAAAGGCGACAAGAAAGGGTAATGTAGTCCGCATTGAGGTTGCAGAATCGAGTGTTAAGGGTCAGGGACTGAACACAGCATCTTTCAATGCTTTAGTAGAGTATGCTAAGAAAAATAGAATAGAGAAGATAGAAAGCGATATTTCTTTGACTGCTGATTCGTTTGGATTTTGGGAAGGGTTAGTGAAAAAAGGTGATGCAGAAAGAACCTTTAAGCAAGAATTTCCGCAAAGGAATGTTGAAAAAGGTAAGATTACTTTTACGAATCCTGAAATTGCGAATACACCGCTATTTGAACTTAAAATAAAGGAGACTAAAGATGGCATTACATCCACACAGCCCAAAACAAAAGGCAAAGATAAGGGCAAAAAGGAAGACATTAAAATTGAGACCAAAACCGAAGCCAAAAAAGAAAAAGTAATACTTGTCAATAGACCAGAGAAATATCTTGATATAGATGAAACCAGGAGCATACATGTAGGTAAAGAAAAGATTGGTGTCGTAGCCATTAAGAAAGATTTTTATGGAGAAGGAGAGGGTTATGTCATCTCTAATATTAGGATAACGGATAAGTCACAGCGGAGAGGCGTTGGTACTGAAGTTTATAAACAGATTAATGCTGAGTCTATAAAGGAAACGGGGAGTCCTTTGCGCCCCAGTGGTAGCCTTCTTACTGGGGGAAGGGATATATGGAAATCTTTATTCAAGAAGGGGTTAGTAGAAGAAGTAATAATTAATGGACAAAAAGTATTACAGTTTAAATCTGCTAAAGAAATTAAGCCAATAAAGGAAGTAAAGGCAGAAATATCTGTTGAAGAAGGTCTTAAAAAATCTCAGCAAAGGATTGAACAGCTAAGAAAAGAAGCAAGAGATGAATTAAATAATATTGACTTTGCAGGTAAGCCACAGCTTTTAATTAAATCTATACAGATAGGTGCAATTCATTTACAAAGCTTAATTCGAGCAGGCGTAAAAGCAACAGGTCGTTTCAAAGAATGGTCAAAAGTAATGGTTAAAGACTTCGGGCAGAAGGTAAAACCACATCTTTTAAGAATATGGTCTGGTATTAAGAAAGAGTTTGGTAAGAAATTAGCACAGATAGTTGAGTCTCCATTATTCCCTATTAAACAGACTAAAATAATTGAAGGTAAAATTTTAGGTAAAGAAAGTGATATAGTGAAGCAACTGAATACTCCTACGAAATCACCAGAGGGGAAAGTTAAGGAAGTCAAAGGTGAAATACCACTTGAGAAAATTCAGGTAACACCACCCAAGACACCAGAAAGTCAGCCGAAGAAGCATTTTCGTACTAAAGATTATTACAGGAAATTATTAGAGAATAAAATAACAGAGGAAACTGCTGCAGAGGGATTAAGAGTTCGTGGTGTTGAAGAAAAACTTATTCAAGTAGCAGTTGAGAAGGGTAAGACACGAGAAAAATTCTATAAGCAATTAGTAAGAGAGAGTGTATCCAAAAGAAAAGGTGGTATTAAGGGTAAGGGGATAAAGCACCATGCATTCAAACCTGCTAATTTAGGTAAAGAGGGTGTTCCTCTTGTAAAAGGCATACAAGAAGTTCTGTTTGATAAAAAAGAAATTATGGATAGGGAAGCCGGTCGTTTTAATGAGACATTTAATAAGTTACTTAGAAAGGCACGTAGCAGTAGAGGTCTTAAAAGAAAATTTCAGTTGGGGAGAGAAGATGTAGAGGTAATGAGCCATTTAGAAGGGCGTAGAGATATTAGTTCTTTAACACCTCAGGAAGCAAAGCTGGCTAATTTTATAAAGAGATTCTACACAGAAGCTAAAGATGTAATGACTAATAAAAATGCTATTGAAAACTATGTTACGCATCTTAACAGAGGATTCACAGAGACAATGAAACACGAAGGTCTTTGGAGTGCTATTAAAGATAAGTTTACAAAAGAAGATGCCATAGCAGATATTGATTTAATGATTGCTGATAAGAAGTTTAATCCTTTTGAGATTACTCGGAGAGGTGGTATTCCATATAGCCGTAACTTAAAAAATATAATGAATGCTTATAGCAGAATATATTTTACTAAGAAAAACTTTGATTTTATAAGACCACAGATTAAAAAAATAGCTAATCTATTTGCAAGGAGTAATTATAAGAAAGAGCAGCAATTTATTAAGACCTATCTTAAAAGAATGGTAGGTGAGAATATAGACAGGATTATTTTACCGAAGGTATTAGATGCGACAATAAATGGATTAATGAGATATACTGCTTTAAGATTCTTGGCTTGGAATGTTCCTGCAGGTATAGTGAACACTCTTGCAGGTACATTAGATAATATGATTGTATTAGCTATACCCGAACTTGCCAGAGGTCAGGTAAGATTTCAAACAAAGTCAGGGCAAAAAATAATCCGTGACCAAAGAGTAGTTGGTGGTGAGGCGATAGACGCTGCTATTGGGCTGAGAGAGGGACTCGGCAGGACAATAAACACACTTCTTTATCTGCCTATGGGTGGGTATGGAAGAATACCTTTTGGAGAGCATTGGATACAGGGTTCTTATTATTTAGGCAGATTGACTAAGGAAGAATTTAAGAGTGGTAAAATATCTAATAACAGGCATAGAGAGATAATAGAAGAAATATCTAATCTTCATGGTGCTTATAGGGAATCGGTAGCTCCGAATGCAAGACACTATCAGCTTGTAAGACCATTTATACAATTTAAGCTGTGGATGTTTGCTAAGATAGGTAGCAGGTATCGTAGATATATCAAAGACTTTGCCTCACCTTTATTAAGGGGTGAGAAAGTAAGTAAGAATACACTAAGAGAAATATCAAAAGAACTTGCGATAGTGACACCTATGGTTTTAATGATGTTAGATGAGGACAATCCATTAAAGGAACAAATTGAAGATGTGTTTACTGACCTTTATCCTCTTTCGATAGATAATTGGAAATTTATGTTAAAAAGAGGTGCACCAATAATATCCACATTGGTTGATTTAATAAGTCTCGTTGACCATGCTTTAAGTGGTGAGGAATACGAAAGGGCTACGAAGTATGCAAAAAAAGGTGATAAAAAAGTAATCCAAGATATAAAAGATATTCTTCCATTTAGGAAGTTTATTAAACAAGAACGCGATAAAGGTAGTGGCAAAATTGAAACAAGAGAAAAAATTAACAGAGAAACATTTGATAGAAACATAGAAACGAGGTAAATATGAAAAAGCTAATTTTAGCACTTTTAATACTAATGGCAGGGGTATCTCTTGCACAAGTAAGTGGAGAACCTTTTTACAAAGGTAAGACTATTGGTGGTGGAACAGTGTGGTCTGATACATTGAGCTATAATAATGCAGGTACGCTAAGTGACTCTGTAATAGTATTCAATGTAAACTTTAGCCACGACTGGTATAGGTTTTTTATTAAAGGGAATGCCAATTCACCTGTGGATTCGTTTTATGTGCAGCACGGTTCTATAAATTACGATATAGGTGGGACAGCAATAGATACTTTTTGGGGAAGTTGGAGCTTAGTTAGAGATTCTGCGTGGGTAGGTATAAATACGATGATAAACAATACGGTGGGGAAAGATTTTCTTTTGTTTAGCCCTGTAGCTCAATTGTTTAGATTCACCTTGTTAAATGATAGAGCTACTTTGGCTACCAGAAGTTTACGATTGTCAATAAGTGCGGTGAAATATTGAAATACTTATTATTCATAGTATTGTGTTTTAATCTATTTGCACAGACTGATTATCAATCTGTATCTGTAATGCGTGGAGATAGAGCTGTTTTGTATTTTACTGTTACAACAGACTATTCAAGCAATTTCGATGTTGAGTTTGTGGTGAAGGCAACGTCAGACCCAAGTGCGAATAGACTAATCCAAAAGCAGAATTCAGATGCGGGTGGTGATTCTTCAGAGGTATATGTGACCTCTGATACTATACAAGTCACTATTACCACAAATAATACATTAAATTGGGCTGCGAGAAATTACTATTATGATATAGTAATAGAGGCTAATGGTGGTGGCGAAACTGATACAATCACAATTTTCCAAGGTTCGTTTACAGTTTTGCAGGATATCTCATCTCCTACGGATGGGACTGTGCCAGGCTCAATACCTGTTTATGTGGTTGCTTTAGATACTCCTAATGCCTCGCCCTCATTCCTAATAGGGCAAGATTCAGATAATAGTTGGGATGTTGTTTCTAAGAGTGCGTTTAGAGACACGATAGGTTTAGTAACTGTTGGTGTAAAAGAGTTCGGAGCTAAGATTGATAATTCAACAGACGACCTCGAAGCGATAAATAATGCGATTGCTTCTTTAACTAATGGTGGAACATTGGTTTGGAATAGAGGCACGTCAGATACTTGTTTAATAAGTGGAGAAATAATAGGACTACCCAATATAATCTATGATTTTAATGGGGTTACTCTGAAATTAGCAGATGATTCCGATACTACAATGATGAAGTTTGCTGATGCAAGCAATACGGTGTTTAAGAACGGAACATTTTACGGTAATATGCTGAACCAAACAGCCGAATTTACACCAGGAGATGCAACAACAATAGGGAAGTACAGACGTGGTATTCATATATTATCGGGTGACAATGTAACCTTCGATAATATGGAATTTAATAAAATAAGATACACCGCTGTATTTATAAATCCACCATCTGACAATGAAACCGATATAGTTACTAACTATAAGTTTATAAATTGCCGTTTCATAGATATGGGCGCATTTGGTATGCTGTTAAGTGAAATGGAGGATGTTCTTGTAACAGGATGTTATTTCGAGGACTGGGGGTGGTTTACTAATGATTCTGGGAGTGGCGGATTGGATGTTTGGACTTCAGACCCTGGTATGATACTTGTAGACGGTAGCTTTAGTGTTGATTATATGAAAATTATAAATAATACATTCTATGCTGTTTCAAATTCAGCGTTCTCTATCATAAACGTAAGACCAATGATAGGCGCACAAATAATTGGGAATAGTTTCTTCGGGAATTATATCGGTATTAGTGGATATTGGATTAACTCTACCTTTTCTAATAATCTTTTTGATAGTTCGAGTGTAGCTACTCATAGAAGTGGTCTTGAAATACCGGGTTACAATTTAATGGTTTCAAATAATATAGTTACTAATGGGTCTATCTTTGTGGGCAGTGCAATAGGGAATTTAGCACACGGAGATATTGATACCATTCACGGCAGAAATGTTAATATTATAGGGAATATTGTAAAGAATCAGGGAGCGAGTCATATCGGAATATCTATAGGCAGCAGTATAGAGGATGATTCGTTAGCTCATTTTAATATTAGTGATAATATAGTGGATATGACCGGTAGTTCAGGTTCTTCTGTCGGGATTTATATTGGTCAGGGGGCACTTGCCAAAATAAACGGTATGGATTTAAATAATAATATGGTCATCAAAACAGATGGGAAGACTGGTACAGGAATTCGTTTTTATACAAAGTACGGTTCAAACAATATTAGGGTTACTGGTGGCAAAGCTTGGGGTTTTGCAAATGGTATTCAATTCACAGATACATCAACAACCTTAGATGATATATATATAACAGGGGTAGATGTTAGAAACAATACCACTGCAATTAAGCAAAGCAATACTTTTGCTTTGGGTAATTTATATATAAAAAACAATCTTGGTTATAATACTTATGCAAGCGGAGTTGATTCAATAGATGCGGGTACAACTACGACTGCTACCATAGCACACGGATTAGATTATGTGCCAACTACTACAAATTCAGTAGTAACAATAACATATACAAGCACATTAAGTTCTGCTGCTTATGTTTATGTATCAACTTTGGACGGGACTAATATACAATTCACGAGTGATGCAGACCCTTCGGGCGCAGACATATTTTTTACTTGGGAAATTAAACATAGAGAAGATGTAACAAATTAAAGGAGACTAAAATGAAAAAACTAATTATATTATTAACAATGCTTTTTATAAGCACTATCGGGTATAGCCAGAGTTTGTCAACCTTGCTTTATCTTATGAGTGGTGGTGAAGGCCCAAACTTTACAGTACCAGTCACTATAAAAAGTTCCGCACCACAATTAACGGTTGGTGAAAGTGGTGGCATTTCAGGGCAGATAAATTTCGTTGCTTCTGATAATGACCAGATAAACCTCACCATAACCACAAACGACCAGCTTGATTTGAATGGTGGTAATTTTACTCTTGATGCAGGGGCAATCTTATTTTTTGATGATGGTGGGCACACCTCTATAAGTGAAGTAGCTAATGACTTATTACGTATTACAGTCGGTGGTGTAACTTTTATGGAATTTTCTGAGGCTGCATCAGATGTGCTTATTATTAACGAATTAGGCGTTGATGTTGATTTTATTGTTGAATCAAACAATGAAGATTCTATGATGGTCGGAGATGGTGCAACTGGCATAGTAAGTTTTGAAGCAGGGATTAATGCAGCAAAGATTAACTTTGGGGCAGATGCTCAAGGCAGTGATGCTTATGTTGTCTCCATACCTGGAGTAAAATTGGTTACAGGATTGATGGTTATTTTTACAGCTAATACAGCCAATACAGATGGTGCTACATTAGCAGTAAACGGCTACGCAGCTAAAAATCTGACAATAACAACAGGCGGGACAGTGAATGTTGCTTTAACTACAAATGATATTTTGGCAGGGCAAGTTGTGATGTGTGTTTATGATGGTACTCAATTCCAAGTGATAAGCAATCTAAATTGATTTGGCTTATTTTAATATTGATGGATTTATAGAGGGAATTATGGAAGACGGAAAATTTCAGAATGAGGTAATCGCAACACTTTCAAGGTTAGAAACCAAAATGAACAGTGTTTGCAAGACGCAAGTGGATCACGAAAAAAGGATACGCTTTTTAGAGAAAGGCATTTGGATTGCAATAGGAATACTAATTGTTGCTGATATTCTATTAAGTACATTATTGAAATGAAAGAAGCAATAAAAAATAACAAGGGTAAGGTAACGGTAGGTAGTATAACAACTATCGCAGTTCTTGTCTTATTGCTCTTAAACATCTTTGAAAAAGCAGAGCCGATTGTTGCAAGACTTTTAAAAAGCAAACCTGCATTAGAAGAGAATTATAACGTGGAGAGATATATGAATGACTTTGAAACCAAACCTGCGGAGAAGAAATGAAATTGAAACAACTATTTTTGCTACCCTTTTATTTTGTGTATGCTAAACTTTTGATATTCAATGGCAAATTAAATGCAAATTATACTGTAAAACAGTTTATAGAAGAGATGAAGAAATGAATACTATAAATAAATGGTGGCTTATATTATTCTTTATAATAATTCCTATTGTAGCATTATACTTTTTGGGAAGGGCGATATTTTAATATGAATTATGTGATAATATTTTTTGTGATGGTGTTTTCTTTAATGACTTGGAGTTCAGAAGCCGAAAGAGATACGGCTGTTAGTATTGGTGAATATTGGAGCGAGGTGGCAGAGCGCCCGACAATAGATATTAGTTTTGAAGATGGAATGAAGAAACAAGATTCATTATGGAATGAAATTAAAGCCATTGAATTATTAAAAGACAAACATTACATACTCGATAAAAGGCATTATGAATATAGAACTATTGAAATGCCGGAGTATGGTAAGAAGGGGTATTTAGAAAAGTGATTAGGTCGGCAAAAATATTAAACATAACTCATCACCAAAAAGTATTCGGTTGGTTTTTCCCTTATGCGGTCCTGATTCTTGATATTGGTAAGTATACTTTTTTAGACAGAGGTTACTTGGCAAAAATGATTGGCGATAATAAGGTCGGCGATACGATACTGATTGATGAAAGAGCTAATTGTATAAAGATAGCGGGATGACATTAAATATAATATTAGCAGTAGTCTCATTTGCCGTAGTCACTTTTATTATGATAAAAAGAAAGGGACTGAAAGTAACTTTAATAATGTTGGCAATATTGGGTGCGTTTTTAATAATAGCAGGGATTGGTGGTTTAATCATCAATCCATTTTTATAACTAAATTGGAGAAAATGTAATGAATGGTCTTAAAGACACATTGACAACTGTTTTCGGGATAGTGTTAGTGTTGGCAACAGCAGTTAATACTTATTTAGAATCACTTTGTGCAACTTGTACTGTTGAGTTTTTACCGTTAGTGATTGCAATTGTGGTTGCTGTTATATCGTGGTTCACTGGTAAGAATGGCGATGGAACTACGAAAGAAAAACTTACAATACACTAATGAATTGGAAAGTAACCTTAATAGCAGCAGGTTTATTAATACTTGCTGCTATTTTTTATTTTTATGGTGAGCATAAAGAAAATGTAGGTGTAGAAAAAACACTTGCATCACTTACGGCAGACAGCTTAAAAGTTACTCAGGATAGTGTTAAAACCATAGTTGATACTTTTTATGTAAAAGGTGATATAATAAGATTGCCTGCTGAAAAAGAAATGGCAGACTCTGGAATGATATTTAGGACACAATTAACTATACCTGTCATTGTAGGGTTAGATACTGTTGGAATGATAAAACAAAAAGTAAATTTTGACTCTGAGAAGGAAGTATTCAATATAATTATAGAAGAACTGATTATTAAACCAGTTACAAAATATATTCCAGTCCTTATGAAAACTTATTATCAGACAGCGATAAGAGAAGTAGCGGCAGACCCACCTTTCTATAATACCTTTTGGTTTGGAGTAGTCTTCACAACCATAGCATATACCATAGCTATTATAGCGTCAGTCTTTTAGTTAATCATCTTTTAACTCCTCACAGTCTTTACGACCACATTCTAACGATGCTGCCGGATGTGCTGAAATAGGGAACATACTATCAATAGGAAATCTCCTTTTACAGTAAACACAAGGATAGGTCATATTCTCATCAACCAACCCCTCTTGCCTTTCTATTTGATTTCCCAATATTTCCATTGGGTCGGGGATATACTCATTCATCTTTCAACTCCTTCATTCTGTTTTCAAACAATTTTCTTAAACACAATATAATTTTATCATCTGGGTTGCCATCTTTAGAATAATACATTTCAGTAAGTGCATTATAATATTTTTGGGTTTCACCAATCCTTTGCTCTGTGCCGTATTGTTCTATCCATTGCCATATCTTATCTAAATACTGTTTTGGTATTGGGAAGTACAAAAACTTTTTATAAAACTCTTTTCTATTCATCTTTTAATTCCTTTATATATTAAAAAGTTTTTAACTGCGAGATATCTTGTTTTACCCCAGATTAGAGTATTCCTATGTACATAATCAAATATCCAGTGAAGTCCATCTTTTAATTCGCTATGATAACCTTCCGGTAGTTTCCTCCAGTAATTAGCAGGGACTTTCTTTTCCATAGTTATTTTTCTTTTGTTAGTTTCTGGAACTGAGCATTAAAATGTTCTAACGTGGTCTCAATATTAAGTAGTCTATTTTCATCATCTATATGACCTAATAGTTTGCCTACTTCAGTAAATATTTCTGACCAAGATGGTATTCTTGGTTCTCTATCAGAAGGACCATAAGGACTTGACTTATACCAGCCAAATGCTTTGGCAAACTCCTTGCGTATATATTCGTTATTTGATGCTTGTTTAGCATCATTAAGTTGTACTTGTAGTTCTGCACAATCTTTTGCTAACTGAGCATTTGCTGTCATTAATTGTACTTTAGTCATCTTTTCACCTTTATTATTTTTAATTAATATCTTTTGTTTACCACAGAGTTTACACTTCATAATCATATTGCCATTGATGTTCTCTATTACATCGTATGCATCTATAACCACCAAACTTTGACCTGCCGTTATCTATTATCCCTTCTACTATCCAATCATGTCCTTTTAGCCAGCAATATATTTTAGTTATTATTTTCATCTTTCCCTCATCATTGTTAATGATTTACCACATCTTTCACAACTATATATACCTTTCCCCTCAAACTTTACTTTATTATGATGATTACATTTTAGACACTTCCATATTAGATAACCCTTTCTTACTATGCTCATTTTATTATCCTTTATGTAATTTAATTAACCTTGCGAGTGCTTTAACTTGAAGGTCATCTTTCTCATATCTCTCTCCTCCATATGTACAGTATTTATTTAAGTATCTCAATGCACTTTTAATGCGTAATCTTTTTTTTCTTTGTTCATAATTTTCTTTTTTCATTCTATTACCCTTAATGCTTTAAGAATTACTTTTGAATAAATAGGATAAAGTTGATTATATATATCGATTACTGAACCCAATTCCACTTGTTTGAATATTTCGATTATCACTTCTCCTGCGTCAACTTTCTCAACCATATAATGCACACCTACTGAAGCCCTTTCGTTTTTCTCAGCAATAAGTTTATGAATGGGCTCTGTGCCTTTATATTTATAAAGACAAGGGTGTACATTGATACATTTCATTTTTAGAATGTTACCCTTTAGAATCTGCCTACCATGACAGCAAACAAGCAAATCTATATCTCTCATTAAATCTAATACTAAAGGTTCATTAATCAGCTTTTTACTTATAGTCGTAATCTTTAAAGATTCGGCTATGTCTTGAATTATTTGGTCTTCTGGAATAATATACTTAACTGTATGCTTGGAACTCATAATTGACAATAGTACTATCAGTCCTGCCTGCTTGCCTCCATAAAATAGCACATTCATTTTATATCCCCCTTTAACCATTTATATATATAAAATACGCTGCCGGAAATACCCCATAATAACAATATATACCATCTCATTCCTATACCTAACTCTGCATCATAAAATCCATATAAAGCTATCAGTATAAAAGACAATCTCCATACTGGGAAGAAATAGTTCTGTTTCATTTTATATTCCCTATTTATAATCATCTAAAAAATCTAATGTTGGTTCTCCTCCTGCATCCAACATCTTTAATTCTTCTAAAGGTATTTCTTCACCTTTAAAAATATAGTTATGTATAAGTGAAAACTTCTTCATATCAAATGGCACAATAAAAACTTCTGTTCTTGGATTAATGGGATCATAGAACAGATGGCTTGTAGGCATACAGGTAATTACATCTAAATTATCATCAGCTACAATTTGATACCATGAGTGTTTGAAATCCTTACCTAAGAAGTTTCCCCCTTTCCCTGATAATATATCCATTGGAGCTTGACTGAGATTATCAAAGTCTACTCTGGCTACCCGCTTCCTAAACCACCAGAAACTGACAAAATGCTTACCAGACAAAGGAAACTTTATATCTTTATAATGCTTAGTCTTAAATACAGCCAATCTGGCAATGTTATCTTTTACCCAGTTCTCATATTCCTTTGGGTAATACATTATAGGGAACTTCAGAGGAATCTTATTTCCTTTTTTATCTGTCCTGAACCATAGTTTTTTCATGGCATTCTTTTTAATAGGACATTCGCCTTTGAGGATTATGCAGATAGTATCCATTATTATATCTCTTTCTGCCAGATATCTTTATTTACTTTTATTTCACAAAGATATTTTTTTAATGTGCCTTCAAATGTCTTTTCCCACCTATCAAGAATTGGTTTACATACTTTTTTTATTCTTGCTTTAGAAGGCTTCTTTTTAAGATGTATAAAAGACTTAGTCATAGCTTCATTTAGTTCGTTATAGAATGAGACTAAGTTCTCTCTTGTCGTAATTTCTTGCAGTGTGATACTACTTATACTTTTCTTTACTTTACTCTTCTTTATAACTGTCATCTAAACACTTCTCCAATCGTTTTAAGTCTAAGGTTACTTGATAGGTGATACATCTTTCATCTGATACTATATCAGCAAATAGGTCTAATTCATCAGACTTCTTTATCTTTGTATCTGCTATCTTCACTTGCCCGAAGCCCAAAGCTTGTCCTCTCATATCATATAGACGAAGAGACTTATGAGGTCTGCCATCTTCCTCCCAATGCTTTATTATGATTGTACATTCCATTTGTTTATTCCTCTGCGGAGATAACTTTTGGTTTCTTGTTTTCTTTTTCTACCAGTTCATCAAAATGTTTTTTAGCATCAGGATATGTATTGAAGGAAAATCCAAGTGCTCCCCAAGATATACCTCTTGGATATATTTCTTTCTCAATGACTTCAAAGGAGGCACTCCCTACTGTAATAGTATTAGCATCTTGATGCTGGATTTTAATAACTTCAAAGTTTACTATTGGGTCTGTCTCAATCTCCAAAGTTCGCAAGTCAACCGATGCTCTCTTATATAGAGCAATTTTTTCTTCCCGATGGAGTTGTGTATAATGGAATCCAAGATAAACGAAGGTTGTTTTTAATTGTAACATTTTAGTTCCTTCAATTCTTTTATTCTGTTTACAAATACTTCATTAACAGAATTGGTTGGGCTAATTGAGCCACTTTCTAATAATAAGTTTAGCTCATCAATCCTTGCTTGGTTTAATAAGGATTTAAGTGCCAATCTAAATTTAGATTTATCTAATCTTGCTTTTCTATCAAATCCCCATACAATAACAAATTCTTGTTCTGTCATTCTCTTCTCCATCTTTAGTTATTATTTTGACCGTTGCATGCACAAACCGTTTTATATTTTGGGTATAGTTTAGTATTAGTTTAGTTTATTATTGCCTTGTGCATGGAACGTATTAGTAAAAAATAGGTAGTTTGTATCAATCTTTAATCCTGTCCGAACGAAACTTTTGCTGTACTACTTTAATATCTGTATTGTTAGCCATAAAAAGAAAACCAGCGAAGCCATCCCAGCCCAGAATATAATAAAAGCCTTTAATATATCTTTCCATGTTGCCTTTTCTACATCTCTCATTTTAACTCCTTATCCAAATAATGTTAAATGTGCTGTTTGTACTTTTCTGTTAGCTACCTCACAATACTTCGGTTTTAACTCAAAGCCATACCATTCAATTCCTCTTTCCTGGCATACTCTTGGAATGCTTCCCTGCCCAGCGAATGTATCTAACACGGTAATGGGGACAGGTGGTGTGAATAAATCTAATACCCATCTACATAATGCTAAAGGTTTAGGTGTTGGATGAGGATTCTTACTGTAGGTATCCCATTTATCTTTACCTTCATCAGTAAGTAATGTACCTCTGCCCGCTTTAGGATTACTAAGACTTGTAAATCCATCTAAGCCCTCTTCCTTTTCTTCCTTAGATACTTTAGGTTCATAGAAATAATAATCTTCAAAGTCTTCCTCTGTAAACTTAATATGCATAAGAGATTCGTTAATCCCTACAGTATCAAGCTGATGGCTTCTATTACTTCTCATATAAGGAGCAATGCGTGAGTCAACAAGCATCTGTGGAGTATGTCTATTCTCTTTAATCATCTTCCTTGTTAAACCTATATTAAGTACAGCTGGATGTATGCGACCCGAAGCTAAGGTATTCTTTTCAATACTAAGAATATCAGAGATAACACTACTGCGAGGACTCTTCCAGAAGACTAATACTTCCTCAAGGATTTGTTTAAGTGCTGCCTGCCCATATTTATACCCATCATATTTTTTAGCTAATGGGTGAGTGGCTTCAGTTACATCTCGAATTAACTTTTCTTTTTTAGGATTGTGCGTAGTAAGGTAATTACCACCTCTTATATCAGTGAGTACTTCTTTCTTCGCTGTCTGTCCCCAAGTACCATATTTCCCAGTTGATTCCATCTGTGCAGAATTAGTTGTTGTACCCACTACGTTTCTTTCTGTACCAGTTTTCTTATCTATCATTAAAGCTACGTCAGTTGCTTTAGGGAAGTTACTAATGAATAACCAGTATAGCTTTTGCATAGGCATAAACCCAGCTTTCCTTGCATAGTATGTCCACATATCAGACTGCCTATCTATATTATGCATTATAACAAAGCTACCATGCTTCATTATGCGGAAGGCTTGAGTAAAGTAGTCTTGCCACCAATAGCCATCCATAGCATCCCACTTAGACATAAAATCTTTACCTTTCCCTTTGAAGCGGTAATGACCAGAGACAGAATCAATAATATATCTACTATCAAGATTATATGGAGGGTCAGTATATAATATATTTATTGAATACTCATTTAATTGCTTCATTCCTTCTAAACAATCCATACAGTGTATAATGTTAGAGGTTACTTCCATCTAAAGCTTCCTTCATTTCTTTATTTAATCTTTCTTGTAACATATCATTTAAACCAATACAGCAAGCTTTTAATATTTTAATCGGTTCAAGCTCAAAAGCTATGCCTTCATCTATATAAGCCCTTATAAAGGCAGGGGAACATACATAGCGTGGTTCTCCCAGATGTACTATGCCCATATATCTATCCAGAAACTTGATATCTATTTCACTGCTACCTGAAAGGATTCGATTTTTTAAATCTTCTCTAACTATATCCATTTATTTCCATCCCAAGTTTTATTGTGTTTTTCTTTCATAACAAATACAAGCCAATTCTTTTCATAAGTATTATATCTACTGACTAATATATGAGCATGATTTTTATTTGGGATGAAAGTTTCCTCTAACCAACCATTGAGCCTATCAACAGGATTAGTTTCTACCATCTCCTGCAACTGGTCTTGTCGGGGTAGCCAGATAGATTGATTTTTAGATGACTTTTTATAATGTCCAACATTCCCCCCTTTATTAAATACAATGTCATAATATTTCGGTGTCCATTGTTTCTGTATCTCCTCACAATCACACATCTTTATGTATTCTTTAGTTAAATCCATTAGAATATCTCCATTTGATTTTTATTCTTTTGTTTAGGTATCTTAGCTATTTTCATTGCATCCTTAAGGGAATAAAGAAGCTCAGAACTTAGATAAAATCTACCTTCAGACTTTAATTTCTCTATTTCAAAAGGATGAGTATCTATTAGAAATCCTATTGTATAATCCTTAAAGCCTAAAGGATGATTCCCGTGATACTCTTCATCAGCATAATAGTATGTTGTTCTCATTTTAGGTACTCCTAATTCTATAAGGCGTTTAGCTACTGACATTTAATAAATATGCAATTCATCTATTTCAGGCTCGTAAGTCATTTCAAATATATCTGGCTTGCAAGGATAAAACTTTCTGTCGTCAGTCGGAAATGATTCTTTGATAATCCAGTCCTTCATTTCTGCCCTCATATTGCCTTCGAATGTTTGGATTACTATAAATTCGGGCTTAAATTTTACCTCATGCAATATACCACTACACCATAAAGCCAGTTCATGTGCATTGTCTTCGGTCAGTTGATTCGCCTCAACTACTACTGGTTTCTTCCTAAATTTACTCATTATCTATTTCTCCTTGATAATATTTTAAGTGATTCTGCGGGTCGAGTGACCGCAGTGTACTTAATCCTGTTACGTTCGATGTATCGTGGGTTCTTATCAATATCATCTTCTATAAGAAAGACGTGTTGATAAGTACTACCTTGAGCTTTATGACAAGTAATAGCATAATTATATTTAGCTTGTGCAAAGCGTTCCTGTATGGAGAAGTAATGTTTCCAATTACCTGATTGTTTACCTAACTGTGCTAAATTTTTAACAATCTTCTTAAAGAGTGGTTCATCTTTCTCGTGGAGTATATCCACTTTAATGTAGTTTGCATCTCCAGTAACCTTTGCCTGTGCAGTTGTAAAGTATTTAACAGCACATCTATAATAGCTTAACTGAAATTTACCTGTTTGTTCTCCTTCAAATTGTAGTTCTTGCTGATTCAGTTCGCCTGGTAGAGAGTAACCAAATGTTTTCATTTCGTAGTCAACTATCTCAAACTCATCTGAGGTAGTAAAGATAATTTCTCCCTTATTATTGAAAATAGGTTTGTCGGCTATAATTTGTTCACCCTTCATCACCTTATCAAGATTGTCAGTCTTAAAAAGTCTTTTACGAATGATATCATTATAATAGTTAACAGTTATATTTGTCCAAGCTATTACTTTACAGTAATTAGGGTCAGCCTTAAATTCCTCCAGTTCGAAGTAGCATAATAGCCTATCCCTAAATATATTCTGCTGTGTAAGGGGAAAAAACTGGACATTATTTCCTTTAGTGCCTCGAAATACCTTTATTGAATCTTCATCCAAGAATCTATTATCTCGAATTGCAGATGCCACTGCCAAGATAGCATTACCTTCGGCTTGCCTCATTATCTTATTAAGATGTCCTATTTGGAATCCATACTTTTCTTGTTTGATAGGGTCAAGAGGAACTGAATCAGATTCATTTATTGGTGGTATCTGTGCAGGGTCACCTGAAAAAATTACTTTTAAGTTTGAGCCCAGTTCTTGATAAAGTAATGAGAATATTTCCCAGTTAATCATAGAAGATTCATCTACGATTACTAAAGAATAATCATTTATAGTAGGTTCAGTAAACATATTTCTCTGCAAGACTTGTCGAGGTTTACGCTGTTTTTTGCTGGGTGGTTTCCATACTACTCTTAAAGCTAACAACTTATGGATAGTGGCACAGGTAGTTTGTCCAACAGATAGTTTGCCACTGTCTTGTAGGACTTTCACTGCCTTGTTTGTAGGAGCAGTCAGTGCAACACGTGTAGTAATGCAACTGACCAAACGAGATAGTAGAAATGTTTTCCCTGTGCCAGCATATCCTGTTAAACTATAAAACTGATTGTTCCCATCATTTTTAATAAAATCAATTAGATGGTCAAAGACTGTCTGTTGGTCTGAAGAAAGTTCTTCCCTAACAGATTTTATTTTATCTTCATCAAAGATAACCTTGCTGACATAATCAGGTAAGTCTTTTCTGTCTTCAAGGACTTTATCTAATCCTCTTTTTAACTCATCATTAAAACTCAATTATACTGTTCCTTCTTTTGTTTTTTAGGTAATGGATTAGATAGAGAAGTCTCAGCAGCTATACTAAAGATGATATCAGCAAGTAATAAAATGGTTACTTGGTCTTTACGTTTGAATTCCTTAAGCCATTCCAGCCCTGTTTTGAACATCTTGGAACGGCTACTTAGCTGTGCAATATATTTCTGCAGTTGGAACTTGTTCAGTTTTCCTTCTTTCTCTTTACTTATAGCTTGTTCCTGAAGTTCAGTATAATATACCTGCTTGAAAATAGCAAGACTTTCATGGTCTTCTTCAGTAATACCAAGAGCTCCGAAGAAGTCCTTTGCTTCAAGGTTAAAATCTAAGTTCATTTTAATACCTCTGTTCTTGTTGGTACGAATCCCTTAACTATACTTAGGAAAGCAATACCTTCTACCGATGGATACTTAATAACTATGGGCTGTATCTGTTTATCAAGCTTTTCAATAGGTCTGTCATCTTGTCTAAACCATACAAGATACATACCAAAGACCATTTTATTAGCATGTAACAGACGTAAAGTTTTAACATCATCTTCTCCGAAGGCAAGGATAATGCCACTCTTGTTATTAGATTTACTTATTAGAAACTTCATTACTTTTTTCTTTCTTAGGATGGCAAACAGAATCACATCCGTGCCAATCTAAATTTGCTTTAATTGAAAAGCCCATAGTTACTATTAAATTAACTATCATTTTTGCTAACAAAAAATCAGGCATATCACAGGTATTCTCAATGGAATATTTGTTTATAAGCTGTTCTAATTCTTTTTGAAATTTACTCATTTAATTTTTCTCCAAATCTTTAATTATTTTATCAAAGTCCATATCTTCCTGAGGAGCAATGAACTCCGTTGAGGGTTTCTTTTTAACATCTTCCATTAGTGCCAAATCACCTGCCCAGTATAATTTACCTTTCCCAATCTCACCGTAAGAACTCTTTTGTACTTCAAAATGCAAGTCAACTATGTCAGGTTTAACTTTTACTTTTAGCCATTCGTGAGGACGATTTATCATATCCTTATATGGATGATATAAAGCTAACCATTCTCGAGCAGCGAAGTAAGTAGTGCTGCTACCGTAAGCCATCTCATAACTTGGACACTTCCAGTAACTTCTAATGTTAGGTAAATCTTTTTCCTTTACTTGGTTAACATTTACAATGGCAGTTTCTGGATTCATTTTAAGAAATTTTTTCTCTTGAGTAATTAGCTTAGCAATACCACCTGGCATATTCTGTAATGCATTACCTCTGCCTGGATAATCGATAGCATTAAGATGGTCGATAACTATAAATTGTACATCAGCCAAGCTATATAAAAATTGGATTATCTTACCATAACTTATTTCATACTTAAAAATAATCCTATCTCCATAAATTTTTTGTATGGCTTCTATTTGAGAGTCAGAGATTTTTATAAGTCCTTGCCTCATTCCTTCTAAAGAGAGTCCACATTCAATAGCAAACATTCTTTGCCAGAATACATTCTCTTCTTCTTCGGTTGAAATAATAGCTACTTTATCTACAATGTTCTTTTTAATTTTATGCCTTATCTCATTAGTGATAAAGGTACTCTTTCCATGTCCTGACCGTGCAAGTATTGAGGCAGCATATCCCTTTGACCATCCATACACAATACTATTTATATTTTGTGACCATGTAGGATAAAAGGCACTACCCTTATTTATCTGGCTTGCACTATCTCTAATAGTATTCTTGTTAATGTTTATTTGTTTATTGAAAAATTTATCATATAACTGTATAATGGATTTAGCTTCTTCTGTTACATAGAGAGCACCATCAAGTTGGTTGTCATTAAGATTCCTTATAGACTTAATCCTTTTATCTACAAATCGTCTGAAGGCTAATTCCAAATGAAGTTTATAAAAATCTTCAAATAACTCTGTAGAATATTCGTTAGTGTCTAACTCAAAAGTAATTATCTGCTCAAAAACATTTAAGTCAGGAAAGTCGTATTTGTACCTGCGAGCGAATGCATATGATTCAGATTCCTTAGAGATAAATAGTAAAATATTTTTTGCAGTAATAGATACCTTTTTCTGATACAATCGCTTCATTGCAAAGGCTATCATTCGATGTTCAGGCTCAGCAAAAGTTCCTGTTAATATCTCTGGGATATATCTCTCATGTAACTCAAGATTATTTATTATCTTTAGTAAAACGTGCTTTTCAATCTGCTTACTATTTTTTAAGTTTAACAAAAGACTTTAGAATGTGTAGTTTATATTTCAGCTGAGCTAATTCAGTCTCACTAATCTCTCCTACCTCTGAATCTTCATTAATGTCAGCAATATGGACATCCCAAAATACACAATGGTTATGTACAATTTCTGACATAGTAATCATTTCATCATTAAAAATACAAAGACGTTTAATAGGTGCTCTACTATTAGTAGCATAAGCTATGGCTTCTTCATAGTTTTTGTAGGTGAAAACCATTCCTGTTCTGCTTCTAACTTGATAGGCTGTATAACAACAATCTTTACATTTCGCATCAAAGAGTTTAACCTGCAACTGATAAGGTACGTAATCAATGTTTTTATTTTTTAGATTTTGGTTATTAAGCATTAGAAAATCTCCTGACTTTTTTCATAGTTCTTTCGTAAGAAGTCAATCTCTTTTGTAGTCAAGGCATAAGCTGGTTCTGAGTCTTTCTTGCTTTTGATAAGAAATATTCCACGTTTAGCATAGTTTTCCCTATCAGAATACATCTGTTGTATTACAGGGTGTTGGTTCCCTAAATCTACAAAGCTTCCAAAATGTTTATTGATAGCACCGCCAACCTTGTCCAGAAAAGAGAAGGGAAGCAAATTATGACTCTTCCCTTCATACAGTACTGTCTGGCTATTCATGCGTACTCGTCCAGTATATCATCGGCTGAAGATACCTCAGCATTATCTATCGGGGATTCCTCTGTCTGCTCCGTGCCTTTTTTAGCTTCTCGTTCATCACTTTCTTTATTAAGAAGGGCATCAAGGTCTGCATATAAAGAGTCCATAAACTTTACTCGTTTCTGGAAAACCTCTACTGATAATTCCTTATTTGTTAAAAATAATCCAACAATATAAGCATTATTCTTTTTGCTTATTTCTATGGTAAAGGTTACAGGCATCCCAAGATAGTAAGTCAGTTGTGATAAATCAACACTAAAATCACTTGGGTCTGAATTAAAATTCTCTCCATATTTAACTACATTCATTTTGTCATTGTCTGTAATAGCGAACTCTTCAAATAATGCCTTGTTCTTCCACTGACCATCTTCCTCTAAGGTAATATACTGTTTGTATATAAGAGAACCGTAGGAAACACCATCGGGAATTTTTAGTTCAGCATTAAATCCGTGTCCATCAGGAGATTTGGTAATGATAATGTCGTTCATAGCGAAATCTTTTGTTGCACCGACATCATCTTTCTCACAGCGTTCTCCATCAACATCTTTGTAATATACCTTCACCTTACCAAAGATACCTCGATATTCTCCTGCAATGTGCTTAAACCGTTCAAATGCAGTCCCTGTGTTCTGAATAGGAGATTGTATGTCTAAGTCATAATCATCTGATAATAACTTATCAAATTCATTAAGGTTATCTGTCATGATTCTGTCCTTTAATTAAATATATAGTATAGTTAGTTAAGTCTGTTTAGTCATTTCCAATTTCAATGAAAATCAAAATGAGCATAGATATTATCATAAATTCTGCGAGGCTAATCATATCCATAAAATATATTAAAGTCTCTGCCCCTATCGTCATAAAAATTATTATTAGTTTAAATGCACTCATAATATTTTCCTATATTTATTAGTTAGGTTATTCTGCAAATTATTTAGTGTGTACAATCAACTCTTAGTTGACTCTGTTCTTCTTCGAGCAACATTCTTT
>SDBT01005424.1_pt1 | contig 21408 bp, 28 predicted proteins | sample 2277101 | NCBI WGS metagenome assembly SDBT01 (sample SAMN10404973, study PRJNA504765) | marine sediment metagenome | isolation source: marine sediment core GS10_PC15, 103 cmbsf | place: Arctic Ocean: Southern Knipovich Ridge | collected 2010
ACCGCAACTGTACCGCTAGGGAATTCAGGAGTTAATCCTCCACCAGTCCAATTAACAGCTATCAATATTGATGCTGTCATGGATTTCTACGGGCAGTATATCCTTCTAAATGAGCAGGTTACGTTGCAGAATCAAGATCCTGTGCTCAACGAAGCAGCCCAAAGATTGGGCGTGTCCCTTAACAATCTGGGGGACAATAAACTTTTTCTTATTGACTTGGAAGCCTACAGCGAAAGCCACGGCGACAGGGCGCAAGCAGAGCCATTATTGGCTTGGGCAGCGTGAGAGACTAAGCGAAAGAGATCCGAAAGGATATACGATAGTCCGTTCCCAAGAGGAAACCTTGGGAGAGAGGAATAACAAGACTCTCCGCCTACAAAAGTAGGTCATAAAAGTAACAGACGTAAAGTTTAAAAAAATACTTTACAAAAAAAAAGCAGACAAACTGAGGATGAACTAACCAGAAATATGCTGGCTGCAACCGCAGCTTTCATAAACTGTACGGGAGGTACTAATTCAGATAACCCAACTGAAATGACACGTTCCGACGTAGACGAGGTAATTAGAACTCTCGTCAATAACGATGCTTATACCATCGCGGACAACATCGAGGGAGAGGACCGATTTGGAACGGCTCCCGTGAGAGATGCCTATTTTGCGATGGCAAATTCTCAACTGATTGGAGACTTGGAAAACGTGCAAGGTTTTATAGCCAAAGCTCAATATCCGAGTCCCATGGATGCTTTGCGCCCAGAATGGGGAAGTATTTCCAACCTAAGATTTCTACTCTCTAGTATTGGAAGTCAAACCACCGCAGCTTCATTAAATGGAGCAACCGTCTTTAACGTATTCTGCACAGGCTTAGAGGCTTACGCTTGCATCGAACAAGATGGTTACAGTTCAAATTTTATTTATAGACCGCCAATCTATGATTCACCCCTAAGTCTCAATGCCTCAGTGGGTTACAAATTTGCAGAGGTTCCCAGAATCACCAACGATTCTTGGGTAATAAATCTCAGATGCACGCTCAGCGTTTAAGGAGGTAAAAAAAATGAGTACACCATTATATGGGCAAATTTCTGGTACTTACGTCTCTGATGGAGCCGCACGCGTTCTTCAACTGAGATTCGATCCAGACTATTTTGCACTTTTCAATGAGACGAGCTTTAACAGCGTAGATGCTGGCCAACCCACTAAGAGAGCTTGGTGGTTTAGAAGTTTGTCTCCTGACAATGCTTTTACAGTAAAAAACTCAGTAGTAGCAGGGTCAGAGGCTTTGGACGTGAGTACGTTCATCACAACGGCTGGGATTCGTCTAATCAATACGATTACTGATCAGATTGAGCCGGCAGTAGCAGGAACAACCATTACAGCAGCTTCTCCACCCGTAGTCACTACGAGTGCTGCTCACGGATACGTAATAGGAGATGTAGTTCGAATCTTCTCTACAACTGCAATGTTGCAGATTGCGGGGATGGATTTCACTATAACAGACGTTCCTACTACCACAACTTTCGAGATAGATTTTTTAGACGCTTCTGGCTTTGCAGCAGGAGCAACCGCGAATGTCTCTCGGAGACTACCTTTTGATCCACCGGATTTTGCGCCTAAAAACCGCTTTATCACGAACATCACTCAAGCTGTAAATGCAGTGGTCACCCTCTCGGTAGATCACGGTTATAACGTAGGTGAAATCATTAGCTTACGATGCACTCCAGCCTTTGGAATGTCCGAAGTTAATGGAGAACAAGGTCAAATCCTAGCGATAGACACCACCCTTAATACGGTGACTGTGGATATCAACACGACCTCCTTCACAGCTTTTGCCTTCCCAACATCAGCCATAGCAGGAGGGGGAATTACCTTCCCTCAAACCGTACCGGTTGGTGATTTCGACGTGCTCACAGGAGCCATTGATAATCAAGCCTTTATCGGCTTGAGACTGGGATTAGATGTTGTAGGAGCGAACAATGACGTTGTTCATTGGGTAGCTACTAAAGGTCTGTTCGGAATTGCATAAGTAAAAAAGGTGAGGAGATCGTTGTGAGGTCTCCCCTCCTTATAAATTAATTTGAACCTTAGCTGAAGGCCAAAAAATGTCAAATAACAATGTACCAAGCACTAAATCTTCGTCAAGTGCTCGTTTAAGAAAAATCATGGAAGAAGACTGCCGTCCCGTAAAAGGCATCTTCAGATTCCATGAATGTGCAGGTGGATCGACCACCATTCCCATGAAGAAATATCCCGGCCAAGAGAGAGTGGATTACCAATTTAGAGATGGAGGTGAATACACCGTCCCCTTGTGGGTAGCTCGTTGGCTTAATGGATATGACGCATGTGCCGTTGAACTTAAAGGGAAAATTAATTCGTGTGCATACCCCATCCACGAGAATGCGATTGATCGAGTGACAGGAAAACCACTCATCCAAGTGCATGAATATCGTAGGAGAATGGGATTTGAATCGAATGAATTTACGATGCTCTGATGTCAACAATAGGACCACCGGATTTTGTACCGAAGCGTCGACTTGTTGTGGATGTTTCACGAGCTTTAAATGCAGCGGTTACAACGGATGAAGAGCACGGCTATGAGACTGGGTTAGAGGTAAGGCTAATTGTCCCCTTAGCCTACGGGATGGAGCTTCAGTTTGTTCCTACCATTATTCAGGTAACGAGCCCCACCCAATTTACCACTACTGTCGACACTCGGTCTCAGGAGCCTTTTGTTACTCCGACTTTTCCTCCTTCATTCACTAATGCACAGGTCGTCCCCATCTCAGGAGAAACCGATAATATAGCAGGTGATTTATGACTGTTCCTTCAACTTTACAAGATATCAGAGATAAAACTAGAAGACTAACAGGTTCTCCAAGTCTGACTCAACTTACTGATGCTCAAATAGATAATGCAATAAATACGTATTACACATATGACATGCCTCAACAAATCAAACTCTTTAATTTAAAAGAGGAATTTGAATTTTATACTCAACCCAATATCGATACTTATGATTTTCCAAGAAATGAATATAGGACCGTTTCTCCTCCTCTTTATATTGCCGGTTATGAGTCTTTCTGGTCTCAAAGTGAAGATCAGTTTTATCGAACTTATCCGCAGCTTGAATTCATAGAAGAAGTTGCGCAGGGAGATGGTAGGGTTGATGAACCGTATTTATTTACTCTCACAAATATCCCATGCTTAAGAGGTTACATCGCTGCTGGAAAGCCTGACACTGTATTTTCTCAAGTGCTTATAAGTGGTGTCAGTGGCAGCACAAATCAGATTGCTAGAGATGACGGAAACGGAGGCTTTATCGATGAAGCGGGTGCGTCTTTACCAGGATCGATTAATTATGTGACTGGTGAGGTTTCCGTAGAATTTGCTTTCGCCGTAGACGGAACGATTAATGCTCAAAACATCCCCTACGTAGCAGCTCGTCCTCAAGCCGTCCTCTTTTTCAACGACATCTTCTTCTTACGACCGGTCCCTGATCAAGCTTACAAAGTCCAAATGGAAGCCTTCCGTACTCCTACTTCTCTCATAGGATCGTCAACATCTCCTCTTCTAGATGAATGGTGGCAATATCTAGCTTTTGGAGCTTCTAAGAAGATTTTGGAAGATAGATTAGACATCGACGGATTAGAGAAAATTATGGTGCTTCTAGAAGAACAGCAAAGATTAGTTCTTAGAAGAACCATTGTTCAGCAAACCAATGAGAGAACAGCGACGATTTATACTGAGCAGGTCCAGTTTCCAGCTAACAACAATAACTTCAACAGTTTTTAGGAGTAAAAAAATGACTTACGATCCAAATGTTCCGGCTGCTACACAAAGAATATCGGACACTCAAGCCCCCATACAACAGAATTTCGAATTTATACTAACCGGTCAGGAATCGTTTCTTCCTCAATCTATTAATTTAAATAATAGAACTCAGTTAGTAATAGACGATGATCCTGACGCGTTAGCTAATGCTTATCGAATTTATTGTAAGGAAGACTCAGATGACAATCCCGAGATGTTTGGTAGGAATGAGGATGGAGACATTGTTCAATTTACTAAAGGCGCACCAACTTTGGCTAATAACGGTCATACCTTTCTTATTGGTGGATTACGTTTTCAATGGTTTCAAATTCTTGCTAAGAATCTTCAGATTATAACGTTTCCAATAGAGTTTAGCGCTATTCCGTTTGTAGTTATTGGTGCTGAATCGACTGACAATAATACGGATTTTGATTTTGTAAAGGCCCCATTTGCGCAATATAAAGTGGACGAATTTCAATTGCGTCTCACACGTGCCGATGGAGATAACCAAAATAACAATAAATTACTAACCTTTATGGCAGTAGGACTCGCATAAATCATATGAGTAATCAACTTATATCTATTACTGACTTCAAATCGGGATTGAATACTTATGATGAACCCGAGAATGCCCCTAACGATGCCTTTCCTATCCTTAATAACGCTCAGGTCTTTCGAGGTGTTCTTCAAAAAAGAAAGGGACATCAATTCTTAGGGAATCTTTCAGTAGAAATCACAAGTATTACTCAAGCTAATCCAGGAGTCGTCACCACCTCGACCAATCATGGCCTAGCTGATGAAGATGAAGTTACCTTTCAAGATGTATTAGGCATGATTGAAGTTAATTTCTCAGTAGAAATATTCGCAATTACCAATGCCAATCCAGGAGAGGTCACCACTTCTTCTGATCATGGTCTCACTACAGGTGATTTAGTCACTCTTAAAAATGTAGCTGGGATGGACGAAGTCAACAATCAAAGCTTTACGGCTACAGTGACTGCCCCTACAACATTCACTATAGGCGTCGATACAACAGATTTTGGTATTTATATATCCCCCACTGGGTTGGTCATTAAGGTTCCTTTTGAAGTTGATAACGTAACTCCAACCACTTTCACTATTGTAGATACGACTGCCTTCACTGCTTACATCAGTGGAGGAAGAGTCAATATTCTACTTCCCGTTCAAGGACTTCTTACGCGTCAAATTGTAGGATTTTTGAAAGACCTTATCGCTTTCAATACAACTCAAGCCTTTCTCTTTAATACGGCGACTAATCTGTTCGACAACGTCTCAGGAACCACCTCATGGACGGGTGAAGATACAGATTTCTTCTGGGCTCTCAACTATCAAGGATCTTTTTGGGCCGTAAATAATATCGATCCCATCCGGTATAACATAGCGGGCGATGTTTGGACAGACTTTTTACCAATTATTGATGGAGTAGGCACTGAACTGGAATCTGCCTTGATGATCTTTGCTTATAAAGATCGGATGGTTGCCCTCTCTCCCACTGAAGGATCTACCAATTTCAGACAACGAGTTCGTTATTCTCAAAACGGCAGTGTTTATGTCACAGCAACGGTTCCTGCCGGATTCACCTTTAATGTAGAGGCGTGGCGACAGGATATTCCAGGACGAGGAGGTTTCCGAGATGCCCCCACCGACCAAGCCATCATCACAGCAGGATTTGTAAGAGATGTGCTTGTTGTCGTTTTTGAATTCTCTGCTTGGCGACTTCGATATACAGGTAATGAAACGTTCCCTTTTGTATGGGAGCGCCTTCACTCTCAATTAGGAGCCGAAAGCACATATAGCGTAGTCGGTTTTGATGATGGGATTCTGAGTGTTGGAAGAGCGGGTGTCACTATAAGTGATACTAATCAGCAGAAAAGAATAGATCAGATCATTCCCGATCAAGTCTATCAAATTAGCAATGTAAGTAATGCTCAAAAAAGAGTTCATGGAATACGAGATTATCAAAGACAACTCGTTTACTGGACTTATCCCAGTCCTGATTCGGAAACTTTCCCAGATAAAGTCTTAGTATACAATTACGTAGAGAAAAATTGGGCCACGTACACCCAAAACTTTACTACCTTTGGAGAATTCAGAAGAGACGATGCCTTGATCTGGCAAGATGCCCTTTCCCCTTGGGGAGATGAAGATAGTTTCTGGGCCTCGGGAGATTTATCGGCTGGGTTCCCTTCCGTAATAGCGGGAGACTCTACAGGAACCGTCTTTCGACTCGATCCCACTTTCTCCTCAGATGATGGAAGTGGCTACGATTTCGACATCTTAACAAAGAAATTCAATCCGTGGATCGAAAAAGCTCTTCAAAGTAAAGCCATTTACATGTACTTGCTCATCTCAGGGACGCAGGGTGGCGAGATCACCATTGATCACTTCATAGATGAAGGAAATCCTGGGACAGCAATTGCTACCTATACGGTGTCTACCGATACCATCGGCCAACAAAAAGTCTGGAGAAGAATAGCTCTCTCCGCTGCTCAATCTCAATACCATCAATTTCTATTCACCTTGAGCGCTTCTCAAGCAGAAGATCAGGCGATCTCTGTTAAAGACGTAGAAATCTATCATATCCTTCTAGAAATGGCTCCTGCTGGAAGACTCAACTATGGGTTTACAAACGTATGACTACGACAGGAACCAATGCTACTGCCCGAGTTGGAATCCTTCCTCCTGACATCTATCTTCCTACGCTAGATGAACCTGAGCTTTTTCACGAAGTAATTAATGAGAGAGAGAGGGAAACGGGAGTCATATTAAATCAGAAAGAGAATGGGGTCTATCCTTTAATGGAGGTATTGACCTCCCAACTCTGGTTTAAATCAGACGATCCTCAAAAAGATAGAGATGGATTTCGAACCGTCTATGAGACGGGAACGCTCTCTACAGGCTCTAATACGATTGCTCATGGATTAGAACCCTCTACTTTTACATTCACTAATATGTTTGGAGTCATCACAAATGGAACAAACCATGTCCCTCTTCCAAATGGAGATGGAGGCACAACAGATTCTTCCAATATATTAGTTAATGCAACAGATATAATAATTAACATAACAGCGGGTTATAATAACTATAGTGGTCAAATAGTTTTAGAATATGTAAAATTTCATTGATTTATATTAGACAAGTAACTATGTTTATAGGGATGGATTGGAATTTATACTTTAAAGATTTCACTAACTGGGTTTCCTTCGTCTTTATAATCAACGAACAAGAGCTCTGTTGGAGTTTCTTTAATTTTTAAAAAGTTGTAAAGTAAGAATTTTAAAAGAAGGTAAAACCATGAGCGCCCCAACAGGTTATAAACAGGTTACAAATCAAACTCCTGAACAATCAGCAGGATTACAACAACTTTTAGCTATGCTTCAAGGAAGCGGAGCAGAAGGATTTGAACAAGCTATACAGCATTTAATGGGTATCATATCTGGATCGGATGAAAGTTTTGCAAGTATGGAAGCTCCTATAATGCGTCAATTTCAAGAACAGACATTACCTCAACTTCAAGAGAGAATTACGAGCCAATTCGGAGGAGGGGCCAGCTCTGGGCAAGCTCAAATATTGGGAAGGGCTGGTGCTGGGCTTCAAGAAAATCTAGCTGCTCAACGAGGAGAAATGCAACAAACGGCAGTCCGACAATTACTAGATACTTATCTCCAAGGCCAAGGAATAGCTCAAAGCGTTCAACCGTTTGGATATCAACAAGAAGGAAAAGGAGGGTGGGGAAGAGCTGGGCAAGCGGTTGGTGGAGCTGCATCGGGAGCTTTAGCTGGCGCACCATGGGGTCCATGGGGGTCTGCGGCTGGAGCAGTTGGTGGAGCTTTCAAATCATATTTTTCATAAAAGAGTACATTAATTTATGGCATTTATATTACCCGCAGGACAAGAACCAGAAAGCAAATTAGGTCAATTTCTCAAAGGAATTTCTGGAGAATTGGACGACTTACCCGAACTTCTAAATAGTTTTTTTGAAAAAAGAGCAATTGATAAAGAAAAGACTCAACTTGAAGCCGATCTAGAGGAGTTAGGAGATGACGCTAGTGTTCTAAAAAGGAAACTCCGTATTCAACAAGCGAAGATTGGTGAGGTAGAGAAGAAAAGACTCTTAGAAGTAGAAGATCTTAAGGGGTTAGAAGCTCTAAGTAATTTAAAAGGGGATATTTCCGAACAAGATGTTCTTAAGTATGCTGGAAGTCCTCAAACGGCAAATCTCTTAATGTCTATAAGAAATCAGCAAATAGCTCAAGAGAAGCAAAAAACTCTAGATGAAGCTAAGACTATAGAGGAAAAAGAAAAAACAAAAGAACAGCGAGGCAAAGATAAGAATACTTTCTTAAAAGGACTTCCCGCAGATCTTAAAAATGCTATGGGAACAGAAGCTTATGAACTTCTCAAACCAGATCAGCGAATAGGTATCATGGATGATGGATCTAATTTTTTTGATCAGACGGGAGGAGATCCCGTTGAAGCGAGAAGACTTACGATTGAGAAAGCCTTAGCAAAAGAACCCGATGAATTTGATGAGGGGACAGAAGAACCAAAAGAGGAGAAAGTTTCTCCTTTTGTTAGAGGTAGCGAATCTTCAATCCTTTCAAGAACTAAAGCTCTAGTTAGTGGAGAACCTTTATCAGAATATGAAAAGCGCATTGCTTTGCCTAAAGATGCAAGCGTATTGGATCGAGTTTTATATGGTTTAGGAAAGTTTTCAGTGGATTTCCCCTTCTACTTTGCGGGAGGAGCTGCGGGTGGTCAAGCAGGAGCGGTCGTAGGAGGGCTTGTGACGGCTCCTACGTTCATGTTAGTCCCATTTGGTATGACAGCAGGTTCAATCGTTGGAGCTCACGCGGGAGCCTTCGCAGTGCCTGCCATGGTCGAAAGAGGATTAACTCTCTATCAGGATTACTTAGAAAAGGGAGGAGAGGGAAGTTTCGGAGACTTTATCAAGGCTGGAGCGGAAACACTCCAAGCGGGTATTGATTCAGGAGTAGAGGGAGCTATGTTTGGGATACTCTCTAAAATTATGCCTATATTAGGTAAATATTCTCCCTTTAAAAAGCTTTTCGATATGAAGGGAGTTAAAGGGAAAGCTGCTCAAGAGATAGTGCGTTCAGCAACTCAAACTGGAGGTATCATAGGCTCACGAATTGTTTCCGGTCAAAAAGTCTCTGGAGATGATGCTGCCGATCTGTTTGCTCAAGCCTTTGGATTCAATATAATGGGACGTCTAAATCCCAAACTCAAGAATATTATTGGAGAAAAGATAGAGAAATCCAGGGCAAATCCAGAAGATTTTGTCCAAAATGTAAAACAACGACTCGTTTCCCAGAATCAAGATCCCAAAAATCCATCTCTTCTTACGAGAGCCATTAATGATGTAAGCAAGGAATATTCTAAAGCGGGAGATGTTTTTGAAAAAACTGAGAAGGCTAGAGTAGGAAAGGAACAGCTTGAAGAGACTAGAGCCGAAAAGAAAGAGCTAGCTAAACAAATTAGAAAGGAACCCATTGAAAAGATATTGGAACCTGAAAAGCTTAGTAAAAAGGTTATAGAAGCTCAAAAAGAGGTTGATGCTACTGAAACTAAAATTGAACAACAGAATAAGAATATAGAGTCCTTAGAGAGAAATATTGAAAAAGCAAAACCTTCTGATCAAAAGACTAGAGAGAGAGCTGTTGGATTAGCCAAAGAAGAAATTGGACGGTTAGAAAAACAGGCAGTCACTCAGAAAGCCGTATTAAAAAGCAGGGAAAAGCCAAAAACTATTCCTCAAACTCAAGTTGAATTAGCTACAGCTATCGAAAAACACAACAAACAACTGGTCGAAATTTCTAAAGATCCTCTTGGTACGCTAGCTGATTCATGGAAAAAGATGTTTTCTGAGGATCAAAAGTATCAAAATAGACTAGAGGAAGCGCTCAAAAGGGGAGAGCTACCCGAACCTAAACATCTCGATAGTCATATTCGTCCTCTTTTGCCTTACTTAAAGTCTTATAAAGAATTATTAAAGAACGTTCAAAGACAAATTAAAGAATTACAGAATGCAAAAGGAACTGAATCAGCAAAATCAAGAAAGGAATTGGGTGCTCTAGAGAAGAACTTGAACACAAATATAAGAATAAACGAAGCAAAACAAAAGCTTCATAAACGTAAACTATATGTCAGACAGCTAGCCAGAGGAAAAGGGAGAGCCTATCTCAAGCAGCTTGTTAAAAACTTAGGAACGACGGCAAAAGAATTTAAAAAAGACTTCATAAAAACAAAAGAACTTTTAGATTCATCAACAGCTAAAACAGTTAAGGTGAGCCAGAAAGCCCTTAAGAAGTCGATAGAGCAGGTTTCCAAAAATCCCACTAAACAGAATATAGAAAAACTTTCCATAGATAGTGGGTTATCTAAAGAAGAGATTACAGAAGTTAATAAAAAGGGTCAGGAATTAGCAAAAGAAGCTAAACAGAGTATTGAAAAAGGAGAGCCTTTTGATAAGTTTCTGAAAAAAATTAAAGATATACTCGAAGAATTTAAAGAAGAAAATATCCCAACAATAAAAAAAGCAGCTAAAGGAGCTCTTTTCTTTGGAGGAATTCAATACGGTATAGAGAAAGCTTTTGGATATAAGCCTTCCTACTCTTTTTTAACCCTATTTACTTCTGGAGATCTAAAAACTCGTCTTGGAGCAACCGGTATAGCTGCTTTAGGTAAATTTATTTGGGGAAAAGCTGAAGAGGGTTACTGGAGAAGGAAGATAAGTAATTCTACCTCAATTAGAGAAACAACTGAAATAGTTGGTAATCTTAGGAAAAAGGGTTGGTCAACTGCAAGACTCAAAACCTTAAGAAAATAAAAATGGATACAGATGAGACCTTCATATTTTGAAAAGAAAACAAAGAAAAATTGGAAAAGATTTTGGGAATGGTTAAGAAAACGAGAAATGTCTTTATCAAAAAATAAGTTTACATTATGCTAGAAGAACAAGCGAATATCGAGATACTACTATCCTTATGAACCCGAGCTGTTTAGCTTGGGTTTTTTTTGTTTTAAAAAAAATGAATTTACCGATTTTGCTTGATGTCAACTAATTTTTTTAATAGAGTGAATACTAAATAGAACCATAATTATAGGTATAAAAAATGGTTAATCGAAAAACAAATGATCCCCTCAATTATTTGGGGGTTAGAGCGTCCACTCCACCTAATATGGTGAGACAACAAAGAGCTCCTCTTACCACAGATACGACAGGTCCAGATGGTCCGTTTATCCTGGGAGACTTCTGGTTGGATCTAGTGGGCGAAGAACTTTATATAATAACAAACTCAGCAGGTGGCGTAGCTACTTGGAAAGCATTTAGTTTATAATATTATGGGTGGTTCAAGTTTAAATTCTAAAAACATAGCTTCCAGTAGCTTTGCGTTAGATGTAGCTCTAGGAAAAGTTCCTGGAGTAAGCACAAGAATTCGCACAGGATTTAACACTACGATCACCAATATTCCCGAGGATATTTGGACCGTGGGGGGACAGCAAGTTTTTCTTGATGCTGCTGAACCCATGGATATTGTCTCAACAGACGCGAATGATAACTCGGCAGGAACAGGACTACAAGTCATTAGAATTTTTGGATTAGACAATAATTTTGATGAAGTCGATGAAGAGCTCTCTATGAATGGACTCACCATCGTAACGACTGTAAATAGTTATCTTCGAGTACATGATTTAAGAGGGGTATCAGCGGGGACTTCAGGAAACAATGAAGGGGATATAACAGCGACGGCCTCGATAGACGGCTCTATTCAAAATGAAATGCTAGGGGGATCGAATGCGAGCCAATCTTTGCAATACACGATTCCTAATGGGAAAACGGGAGCAGCAACTAAGCTCACTTTTAGTGATGCAGCGGGAGACGCGATGATTTTTTCTTTTTTTACTCGTCCATTTGGGGGATTATTTACGATCCAAAATGTCGAGCAAATAGTAGGAGGCACTTTTGAATTTTCATTTGAACCTTTTACTTCTCTTCAGGAAAAAACAGATGTAAGACTCATTGCTAATCAATCTTCTGGAGGGGGTAGCACTACCAGCTCCGCAATTTTACAACTTTATTTAGTGGATAATTAAAATGTCAGATTATGGAAAAAGGATAATCCCTTTCAGCGTTAAAACAATCGATGCAACAACTTTTGACGGAACTTTTTTACCTGTTGAAAGTCCCACTACTTCATTAATAAGAATAATTCGATTTATTAATAATACAGATCAAGATGTCGATATCTCATGGGATGGAATAAAACCAAATGACTTTCTTCCTTCTCTAACCTCGCTTACTCTTGATGTGACCTCTAATAAAACGGATACTCAAGGCTACTTTATTGCTATAGGAACTCAGTTTTTTGTACAAGCTCCAGTTGGAACCGGAGAATTTAAAATCGCAACCTACGGATCACAGACTTAATTATGTTTTTCCCAGGAGATCCCCTCAATTACCCCCCAAACTCTCTCTCATCTATTCGAAGATATAAATCAGATAGAGCTCCTGATGCTTTTGATGTAAAAAACTTCAATCTAGGAGACGAGTGGTTTGATTCCACTGCTAATGATTGGTATAAGCTAAGCTCCAAATCTGATGGTGAGGCAGTCTGGTGTTCTCTTTGCACTTTCATAGATGGAGATCCCATAGATTTCTTAGAGACTACTGATGGCCCTCCTCCTGTAGGCCCAAACGCCTCTGGAATAATCAATATTGTAGGGGGAGATGGAATAACCACATCAGGACAAGGTCCACTTACTCAAGTCAAGATAAGTATGGATATTCCAGTAACCGTTCCAAATGGAGGAACTGGACTCACATCGATCGAAGATCATGCTGTTGTGGTGGGTTCGGGCGTAGCTCCTTTAACCGAGTTAACGGTGGGTACGGATGGACAAGCTCTATTGGGTGCTACCGGGGCCGATCCCTCGTTTGGAACTGTCACCTCTTCAGACAATCTCCTTAATTTTAACGTCGGTGCTGGAACCTTAGACATTATCGCTCAGAATGCGGTCGCCTCAGCCATACCCTTAACAGACAACGCAGTTGTGAGGGGGGACGGAGGAGGTCAGGATGTCCAGACATCGTCGATGCTTATTTCTGATGCTGGCGAAATGACCAATCCCATGCAGCCAGCTTTTTTTTCAAGAAATAATGTGGCTCAAAATAATGTAACTGGAAATTCAACCGTGTACACCGTGCAGTACCCTGATCCCTTCTTCGATAATGCGGGTGATTACAACGGTGCTGATACTTTTACGGCACCCATTTCCGGAAATTATGTATTTTATGCCACTGTATCCGTAGTTGATTTGGACGCAACCTCCGACGGAATGCAATTAAATATTGTAACTACACTCTTTAATAAACATTGCTCTCTAGTAAATGCAGGGAATAGTCGATCCGGAAGTGGTGACACCCTTCTTCTCAATGGCTCAGTTTTCCTAAATATGGACATAACTGACACTTGTTTTGTAACAATCCAAGTGGACGGAATGGCTGGAGACACAGTGGATTTAACCAGTTTTGCGGGTAATACTTTTGGAGGGTATTTAGAATGTTAATATTAAAAATAGTCACAACGTATGGATTATAAACTTAGCTATGTTTTTTCCAGGCGATCCTCTTAATTATCCAGCAAATTCTATCTCATCCATCCGAAGAAATGAAGAGAATCGTGCTCCCAATAATTTTGATTTAAAAAACTTCAATCTAGGTGATGAATGGTTAGACACCTCTACTAACGATTGGTATAAACTTATTTCAAAAGGAAATGGTCAAGCCATCTGGTGTAATCTTTGTACAATAGGTGCGCTCGATTTATTACAGACTGATCAAGGTCCACCTGGTGTGGGTCCGGACGGTGCTGGAGTAACCAGTATTGTAGGAAGTGATGGGATCATTACTTCTGGGCAAGATCCCTCTGATACGGTCACGATAGACATGACCAGTCCTATCGACGTTTCCAGCGGAGGAACTGGATTAACCACAATTCTCGACCATGCCGTTGTTGTTGGAGATGGAAGTAATCCTATAGTAGAATTAAATTTAGGCACTGACGGACAAATTTTATTGGGAGCAAACGCAGCAGACCCCTCATTTGGAACCGTTACTTCAACGGATAATCTGCTTAATTTTAACGTAGGCCCAGGATCTTTGGATATTGTAGCCAACAACGCCGTCGCGTCTGCTCTCCCCTTAACAAACGAAGGGGTCGTCAGAGGGGATGGTGGAGGCCAAAATGTTCAAACGTCTTCCATGCTTATTTCTGATGCGGGAGCCATGACCAACCCTCTGCAACCGGCGTTCTTTGCAAGAAATAATGCGAATCAAAATAATGTTACTGGTGACGATACGACGTATACCATTCTCTATCAGAATGTTACGCTAGATCAGGCCGGTGACTATGATGGCACGAGTGAATTCACCGCTCCGATTACAGGGCGTTATTCTTTTTATGGGACTGTACAAGTAGTCAATTTGGACGCGACATCTGAGGGTACGCAATTCACTTTTGTGGTTCCCATTATTACTAAAGCTATCTCTCTAATAGATGGAAACAATGGGCGATCTGGGGGTTCTAATACACTTATTCTGAATGGGCACTTTTTTATTAGCATGGATGCCTCGGATACATGTAGGTGTACTGTTAGAGTTCGTGCGATGGGAGCAGATACAGTTGATATAGTTAATTTTTCAGGGAATTCCTTTGGGGGACATTTAGAAAATTAAGGTTAAAAATATGAAAATAAAAATAGATGGTAAAGAAGTTTTGAATCTGTCAGAAATTCAAGAGAAGATAATTAGAAACGAAACCCCTCCAGAAATATTTCATGAAGATATGCTTCGAAGGTGTAAATATTGGTTAGAACTGCCTTCAAATAAATATGCGCATGTAAACAAGAAAAGTTTCATTTTGAATCTTAAAGAAAAGGGAGCCACTACCATTCCCACGAATTCTCTTAAATTAGCGGAAACTCATGGAGATATCTTTCCATGTAAGTATGGCTATAAAGATATTACCAAGGGTATTTCTTGTGTAATAGGGGATGATTCTTTTTTATTTTCTATCTCTCATCGGAAAGTATTTAGAAAAATGAAAGAAGCTGATCAAGAGGGAAGATCTAGAAAAGATTATTTATCCCATGAAAAAGAAGAACTTGAAAAACGTCTAGCCTGGATTCTTCCCTTTAAATGCGATCGATGTTTAGAGAGATTAAAACTTGGATGGCTACCCAAACTAGAGGAAAGAGGAATTAGAGAAATACCCATAGACGATACATTATTTGCTGAGTTGGTTTTTTCTCAGTCAGATTATACAGAAAGTTATAACCTAAATTAAGGATTCTATGATTAATAAAATGTGGAACTCCATACCTGCTTTTTTAAAGTTTTTTTTAGTATTTTTACTAGGGGGTCTTGTAACCTATTTTTGTATTTTTGGATGTCAAACGAAAGGATTGGTTCGCTCTCCTAGAGAAAAGATAATAGAAAGATTTGAAGAGAAAATAGAGCATAAAAGTGAAACTCTAATAGAAATTTCTCCTCCAGAAGAAAGTTATTTGGGGGATCGGGGAATATATAAGTTTCCTGTTCCAGAGAATAAGTGATACAAATTATTAAAAATATTCATTCTTTTTTTATAAAAACATTAACAAAATTTGAGGGGATTATGGCTACAAAAAACGGAGGACGACTTGTCTTAATAGGAATCTTTATTTTCGCAATTATTTTAATAGTGGGATCAATCTATTTCGCTGGACATGATAATTTTATTGAAGAGGCAGCAGAGGAGATTATTGAAGCCAAAACCGGCCTAAAAATTGACCTTACGCCCTCCTCCGCTGAAATTAATAAAAACTAGAAAAACTTATACCCCAACCTCAACCTCCTTAATTTCAACAATCTTTTCCGTAGATTCTTCTTTTTTCTTTTTCTCTTGCAAGGCTACCCACTTTGGAAATGTCTCCCAAAATCTCTTTGGACTTTTATTGATCCAAGACTTAATCACAGGATTTGTCTGGGAATATAACTTCTCTAGGTATTTAATATATTCGTCAACTAACTTAGGGTCGGCTCCTTCAGGCATTACGATGGCGACGTTATCCTCGGGGGTTGTCCCTACTAATTCTTCAGTTAAGAACTCATCTTCAACCTTAGTTTTGCTAATTCCGTTGTGCATTTCCTCACTAGAATAAAGAGCTCCTAACTCAAAGGGGAAAGCTTTGCGTAGAGCATTACTTTCAGCCACTTTAGATAACATCACATGAGGCATCTTACCCCAAAATTGAGAGAGTCTTCCATTATAAGATTGGGCATACTCTTCAAAGAAGGCGGTAGCACTTATTTGATGCCAAGTGCCGTCTCGGGTCATCTTTTTCACATAGGCTGTAGCGCTTAAAAGGCTCTTATCTTCTTTGTATTCGTACTTTGTTTCATCTCCTGGTGAGTACATACGAGTACGCTCGGCGATGGCCCTGAATCCATCAATTCCGGTCTGAATGGTCATCGAATTTCCCCTCTTAACCGCGTAGATCTGTTTAAGTAATGGATCTAAGCCGCAATTTCGTGCCGTATAGAGGAAAAGCTTAAGCTCATTATCTGTAGAATTCTTACAGACGGTGGCTTTTATCAAATCAATTTCATCTTCTGTGAAAGTTACAAATAGAGAACCCAAATCTTTAGATTCTTGTTTTAATACCGCGCTCATTATGCTACCTCTTTTTTAACTGATTTATTTTCTTTCATTTTTATTCCTTATGTACGGAGTAAAAGTCTCTTATGTACGGACCCAAACTCGCTATGTACGGAGTGATTTTCTTGATATACCTTTTCATAGGCAGCCTGATGGATATATATTTTCCTCCATCTATGAACCTCCACTTCTGGAGCGTTATTTCTTTGAGCCTCATATGACTTGTACATAAGCCAATTGATCTCTATACTCTCTTTTTCTAAGTGTATTACTACTTCAAACATCGTAATCTAGCTCCGATAAAAATATTTCGGGACTGTCCTCGATATGTTCGTATAAGAGATCTATAAGGTCGTTATCTGCTTTGCTAATTCTTTTGGACTCAAGTCCATGCTTCATAACACGTTCCGCAAAGTCCTTAATTCGGCATTCTATTAATTCGATTTGTGCTTGATAATCTATCATTAGGCGATCCTCTTCTTAGGAGGCTTCGTTCTCAAAAAATGATTATACAACTCTAAAGAGTATAAAAATATCCGATAATATGGGTTACAGTCGCCATAATCATAGTCTCGTGCAATCTTACCTTCTTTTTTTAGCTTTAAAATAATTCCTCTTTGACAATGAAGATTATTTACATTTAACAAATCCATATAAGCTGCTAATTGGACCGGATATGTTTGGTAAATACTTGCAGAAGTTTTTATATCTATGAGTATGTTGTCTTTTGATCCTTTTAGATTTACAACAAGGTCAGGTTTGCCACAATATTTCAGTTGTTCATGGTAAAGACGAGTCTCTGAGAATATTAATTTATCAACATTCTCATCGTACCATTTAACAAAACTGTTAAAATATGGTTCATATTCTTCGTTGATAGTAGGAACGAAATCTCCCCTAGCGTATGCTGTTGCATAGGTATGGATAGCAGTTCCTCGTTCGGCAGCATGCTCTAAAATGTCTTTAGGCACGTGAGCTAGTCCTATTGAAGAGTAAGGACTTAAAATGTCACTTACCCTCGGATGTTTGAATTCCATTGTACCCCTTAGTGTTTTTTTTGCTTGTCAGCAATTATTAACGTGTGGTACGTTATGGCCTCACTATAGCAATGAATGTTAATTTAAATAAACAAAAATAGGTAGATAAGTGAAATTAAAAGAATATATTAAAGAAAACGGATTGGTCAAGTCGTGGTTTGCTGAAAGGATAGGCTTGGAACCTAGTACTCTTTGTGCGCACTTGAATGGAAAACTCTCTTTATCCACCAAGTATTGGACTAGAATTATTCTTGAAACTAAGGGACAGGTTTCTTATGAAGAACTAATTAAAGATAAGAATGAATGGGATGCAAAAAAAAATGTTACAAAGAAAGCCAATGAAAATGTACGACCTGAAAAGCAATTTTTCTGTTCAGCTAAAAGTTAAGATTATCGTCAATTATCCCTTAATTAAAACGAAGAACAAAAATAGAGTTACGATAGAAAAAGGGACTTTACATGTGAAAGTCTGGATTAATGGAACCCCAGTAGATGTAAAAAACGTCTTCTATTGCCTCTCAAAGGATAAAATATGGGTAAATATGCCGGATAAGCCGGGTAGAATTAGGAATAAAAGATGTAAGTTCCCCATCTTTAGCTTTTCGGATAGAGATACTCAAAGAAATTTTATACAGTACACTCAAAAGGCCATGATATCATTTATGAAGACTCTGGATTATAAGTCATTTGAGAGATGGGAGATGGAAGAAAAACTAAGAATAGAAGAACGTAAGGCCCGTTAAATTAGAATGATTTTTTAATAAAATCTTAATGAAGATCAAATTAAAATAAATTAGTGATGCAATAAAATGGTTATCTATTTATATTTTAAAGGAAAAGCGACGCTACTGTATAACGTCGCCTTTATGAAACTAGGAATTCAAACATCCGAGCGAACTCCCTATCAGATAGACAGGGAAAACAAAGGTAACAAGGTTTCCACAAAGTCCCCTAAAGTCCCTTTTTTTTCGCTTTGGATGTTTATGGCGTAAATCGTATACAACATACGATTAACCTTAAAGAGAATTTTTATGTTACTTAGAAAGAAAAAAATAGATCACAAAAAAAAAAAGAGAGAGCAACTCATTCAAGCCACTCTCTCATCTCCACCCCCATTGGGGGATGTATGACATCAATTTATGAATAAAAATACAAAATCAGAGAGGTAACCAACCTCTTACCAATTATAACGACCATAATCACCAAAGGAAAATATCATCACAAAACCTTATTCGCTTAAATATCAACCTCTCATTCAAAAAAGGATAATACTATGACCACAGCTCAAAGGATAATATTATGACCAAAGCTCATCGGCTTAAATATCAAAACCTTACAAGGAAAATATTATGATAAAGTCCCAACTGGCTTGCTCGAATAATACCAGAGATGACAAAAGATTTCAAACCAAATATTATCGGAAGTCAAGACTCTCTTCTGGCGTATCTTACTTGCCCAACTCAACCAGTCAAGATGTTAACTTGAACTTCCAAGCTCTTGGTATACTTAGTTATATATTTTCTCACTCAGACGATTGGAAGATCATTCCAAGATATATTGCAAAAATTAGAAAATTTGATGGAGTTCAAAAAGTATATACCTGCATTAATCATTTAATCGATAAAAAATATGCGGTTCGATTGGTTTATAGAGGAAGATTAAAGAACGGACAATGGGGTAAACAATATTTTGGATACCATTTTTTTGATATGCCAGCATCTGAAGAAGATATAGAAAAAATTGAAAAAGAATTTCAAGAAATCCATGAAGAGGATGAAGGGAGAGTAAATAGGATTATAAAGAAAGAGGATTCAAAAAAAGAGTACCGCGAATCAGTTTCCCGTAAATGCGGCCAGCCCAATCACGGAAAGGGAGACATACAACAAGAACAAGAAGAGAACAATAAAAAAGAAACAACAACACAATCCATTGTTGATAAGTCTGGGGTCGGCTCTAACGAGCCTCCGTTGTTGCCTTCTTCAAAGAAAGGAAAGAAGAAAAAAGAGCCTTCCATTGACCAATCTTCCCTACTTTTATTCGATAATGATAGAAATTATTTGAAAGGAAAATCGGAATCTGAGATAAGGTTGTTATATCTGCATTACCAAAAGAAAAAGCACTCCATAAAAGACCCGGTAGCTTATCTCACGGCGTGTGCAGCTCATGGATGGCATCTTCATCATGTAAAAAATGATGAGTACCTAATTGAGAATTACCGATTTGCTAAGAGAATCGAGGATAACTTTTATAAATTAGGAAAGAATGGGAACTGCACTTATTTCAACGCCAATGCGGATGGAATGGTATTTATGAAATCGGGAGTAGAAGTCCCTCTGCCGGGTTACGATATAGAACCCAAACGATTTAAAGAATATATGGAAGAAATTTTTACAGTTAGTAGCAACTACTCAAAAGAGATATTTCTATGAAATAAATAAAATTAAAAAGGAACTATGGAATTCAAAACATACACTCATATTGAGTTTAAGGAGACGTTCTTTACGTTTACGCTAGAGAATGGAAATAAAGTCTCTCTCCCTTACTCAAAGCTAGAAATAATTAGGGAAGCCCCTAAATCCAATCTTATGTCTGTCGTGACCAAGGGTCATGGATCTTTTGACAAATCCTATGAATTTTACCATCTCCTTGAAAGTGATGTAAATAAGCTTATGAGCAAAGGGAAATCAACATGTTAAATATAACTTTAATTGAATACGAAAAGATTTCTAAGGAGACCGGTTGTCTCATTGGAGAGGCTAGTTTTTATATTCCTGGGAAGGAGTTCACGGCTCGGAGAGTGAAGCATCTCAAGAAGGGTGATCGATACTGGTTTAACTGGCCTTCTTTCTGCATAGAAAGAGATGGGGATCAACAATGGTATCCCTATGGGGAATTTCCTCGTGAGTACAGTGATCAGGTATTTGCTGAACTCAAGATTGAGGTCGAGAAGCATTTAGCTGATTTAGAATCCTTAGATAAGAAAGAGGCTTCGTTACCATTTTGAATGAAATGAGCACAGAAGAGTATAGAGGCCATCTAGTAGAGGCTTTTGAGAAAGAGCACTTCGATGGTAAGGATGGATTCATTTTCTCTAAGAGCGCCATGGAACATGGCCTCAACGAGATTGAGTGGCAGACCATTGATATGGAAACGACTGTTGAAGAAACAACCATGCCAAATTTAACTAAAAAACAGCTTAGACATGGTTTGAGACAGTCTCAAGCAGTAGTAGATATTTTAAAAAGATGTTTAGATGGGGTTATATTTAAAATGGTTAGTAAAACAGGCGTTTAAGTGGATTTTGATCATAACGTTTGCGCCTGTTTATTATATTGGAATTGTATTTGCTTTAGTGGCTTTTGGTATTTTCTACGCAATGTACGCACTCATTGTTTTGTTTTTGATGAGTCTGTATGGCCTAGCGTTTGTATTTGAATTTTTAAAAATAAAATTTACGAGATATAAATGAAAAAACCTATTTATGAAGCTATGGAGATTGTTCAAAAGATAATTCCCGAGGTAAATCTAGAAATCGAGGATGTAGACGGGAAAGTCTACGTAAGATCTGCACCTTTTGTGGACTGGGCTTTGTATATAGTCGCTATGGAGAACGCTTCAGACCTCTTACTCAAAGAGATCTCTTCTCTTCCAGATGTAGATGTCGTTACAGAAATTGAAGCTATTGCTCAAGATCTTAGCTGTCTTATTGCTACCTTTAGCTTTTTTTACGAAATAACTGCCAGGGAGATGATCAAAGAGCTTAAAGAAAGGAAAAAAACACTAAAAACAGAAGATGTTGCGCTTACTAGATTTAGTAAGTATAG
>SDBT01005425.1_pt1 | contig 21406 bp, 15 predicted proteins | sample 2277101 | NCBI WGS metagenome assembly SDBT01 (sample SAMN10404973, study PRJNA504765) | marine sediment metagenome | isolation source: marine sediment core GS10_PC15, 103 cmbsf | place: Arctic Ocean: Southern Knipovich Ridge | collected 2010
GTGAACAGGCAAAACGGCTGTGGCGGGTCGGATTCCAACCATTCGAGAATAGCCTTTAAAGTACCCGCTGCAGACCTTTCATAATTGTTACGATTCGCTTCGCGATCTTCAACGCGGTCATCATAGATGTCAAATCCCTGGCCACAACCCGATAGTTCGCTCACCAACACAAAGTTGCTCACGAAACCGGCGGTATGGTAGCCAGCCGATTTGAGCAGTTCAGGCAAGGTCGTGAAATTTTCGTTCAGGACAACGTTGTTGTTATATATGCCGTGATGAAATGGATACAGGGCGGTCAGCATAGACGCATAGCTGGCCCTGGTGTTGCCGCGTGATACTACAGCCTGGTCGAATACGACAGCGGTCTTTGCAAATGCCTCGATTGCGGGCATGGTATCGCGGTGATAACCATAGAGGGCCATGTGGTCGGCGCGGAGGGTATCAACGGTCAGGACGATGATATTCGGACGTTTGCCTTTAGCCGCACCACCGGAGGCGGGTTCATTGTCCTTTTTGCATGCCGGGGCGATAAGGAGCAAACCCATCAGCAAAAGCATGAATGCCCTATGGCAGTTCCGTAAATGCATCTTTTCTTTTTGACTCGATGACCACATAATTATCTCAGTGCAGTTAAACATGGATATTTTTCGGGTTCTGTAATCCTTGGCATACGGTATATTATCGCCCGTTTTTTCCGCCGCATGTCAACATATGGATTATAGAACTCCCACACAATCTGCCCGCCGCGTGTAATCTCAAAAACATGACCTTTGTCGGTTTCGGTTATAAGTGTATTTCCATTTGGCAATCGCTGACAAGCGCCTCTTATTGCAGTATAGAAGCGTTGTGGGGGTTTGGCCTTGTACTGCCAGACGATTTTTTTGGATACCGGGTCAAGCTCAATTATGCGAGAATACCCGTGAATTCTTCCATTGTCAAAAATCAATAAGTTGCCATTATCCAACAGTGTTGGGTGATGCGGCCTGCTCAAGTCGCCGGGGCCCCAAGTCCAGACATATTCTCCGGTTTCAAAATCCATAATTCCGACGATGTCCAATTCCCTGATGCATGTCAGAAGATCCCCCTTCTTGCAGACTCCCTTAATATCTCTGTCCATAATAGTAATTGTATTGCTGTGGAAAATATCGAAAAGAGTACTCTGCCCGAGGTAGTACTTTTTCTCTTTGTATCTGGCCAGCAGGCTCTTTCTGTTATCCCGCTTCATCATCCAACGATATATGTTGACGACCGTGGCGAAAGGGATGTGCTGTCGGGCGGCTTTTAGAAGGGGGAGTTTCCTTTTAGTTTTTCCGTCAGGCGATATGACGGCAATATAGTCGGTGATAAACGGCACAGGAAGACCGAAGAGAATGCTCAAGTGGTCTTCGCGGCCCAAGACGTAAAAGTCGCCGTTCTCGGCCACGGTAATCTCGTGATGGTAACGCTTGTCATTCACCCATTTCACATTTGAATTCCAGTCCATCCTCACGAGATTTCTGCTCTGGACAATCGCCAGCATATCACCATTTGGCAGCAGCTTGGCCATCTCATGCCACCTGTGTCCGGAACGTCTTGCGGACCAGGTATGCAGCCGATTGCCTTTCATGTCGATAAGATGGACTTCCAAGCCACCAGCAGACATGAAGAGATTGATACCGTCATATGCCTTTTTGGTGTCATATTTGGTTACGCCTTTTTTATCTAAACTGTCCTTTGCAGGAGTCCAGCCCACGTAGGGTAAAGATTTCAATGCGTCAACAGAAGAAGATCTGTCAGTACGTCGTTTTTTCTGTGGGTCCTGAAACAATGCCATAATCAAGATCACCAGGACAGTAAGTGAGAGAAGACCTATTACTATATTACTGAAGACGCGGGACGATTGTACGTTTTTTTTCGTAGCTTTTCGCGACCGACGAATCGTCGGAAGGCGAAACAGGGCTTTGATAATCTGGAATATTACGATAAATGCCAACAACAGGGCGGCAACTACGGTTACGGGAAACAAGACTATGAAATAGTGCAGCCCCTTAATGAATCCGACTGAATAACCTGTGGTTACCAGTATCAATAAGAGCAATGTCAGAATATATTTTATTATCCGGCTACGCACTTTATTTACCCTAAGCTTAACATGCCTTATTATCGGAAAAAGCAGGCTTGGAATCAAGGAAAACCGTCTTTTTGTATGTTTTCCGCTTCCGGCAAGTGCTCGTTCGTTCAACGTCATGCGAGAAAATCGGCTGGATTGATTGAAAAACCCTGTTAATGCCTTTTACCTAAGCTTGCTCCGAATAGATGCTTTGGTCACAATCAGACAGATGCTCCTTTCATTTCCATACTCTATATCTTCTTGCCTGAAGCGTTAATTGCTACAGTGTATATTAGGGCCTGGTTTAACATTACTTGAGATAGCCGAGGGACCGTAACTGCTCAAGCGTTTTTTCGTCAACCCCGATGCCGGTTATTCCCGGGACTTTGTATGCGGTTTCCACCCACGGCTGGGACCATTCCTTCAGGGTCCGGCTAAGTCTGGCGGCCACTTGCGGTTTGGAAGCATAGAGATTGTTCAGTTCACCCGGATCCTCCTGCAAGTTATAAAGCTCGTATTCACTCCCAGTCATTAGAGCCCGGTCGAGTTTGTTGGGAACGTGTATGAGTTTCCATTTCCCCTCCCATACTGAGAGGGTATAGTCAAGATGATAACCCGACTCCATGAAGACATGGTCACCCTTGGCCTTACCGTAGGCAATCGATAAGAATGATTTTGCCTCCATTTCCTTCGGGGCGTCGATATCTACCATCTCCAGTAGTGTCGGGGTTAAGCCGAATATCCCGATCGGGGTGGTAACACGAACGGAATTGATACCGCCTGGGGGGCGAATTATCAAAGGTATATGAGCACAGGCCTGGTAGGGGAACCGCCCATGACCAAAGAAATAATTATGATCACCGAGCCCCTCGCCGTGATCGCCAATGACAACAACAATCGTTTTTTCCAGGAGTTCCATCTTGCGAACTTCCAGCAAAAGCTGGCCGGCCAATCTATCAGCTGCGTAGATACCGGCATCATAGCGTGCGATATAATGGGCGAGCTCTTCGGGATTTTCTTTCAAGACGGCAGTTGGGTGGACACCGCCAAGATCCGGTCTTAGTATTTCAAATGCGTATGGATGGTCTTTTGCAATAGGCAGTGGCAAAGGACGAGGATTTATGCGGATGCGCTGGTCGGGATTATAGAATTTATCTTTGATAAACAAATCCTGCGGTGCGCCTATGGCACGATAAGGCTGGTGTGCATTGTTATAATGGACCCATGCAAAAAATGGTTCTTCCCGTGCTTTTTTCAACCACTCCAGTGCCCGCTTCGACACATCGAGATAACGTTCCGGCCGAGGTAACCGCCACAACTCGTCGATCGTTCGGAAGCCCTGGAGGACATTTGTCTTCTTGTTCAGGGCCGGGGATGAGATGAAAGCAGCGGTGTCATATCCATTCGCCAGTAGAATCTCTGCGAGTGTCTCGTGCTCGTCGTCGAGGCGTTGTCTCATCGGAGTTCGCATCATTCTAACTGTATGACAATACTTACCTGTCATCATCGCCGCAAATGCGGGTGTGGTTTTTGGCCACTGTGTAATCGCGTTTTCAAAGACGATTGACTCGGCAGCCAATTCGGTAAAATTCGGGGTCGTTTCCCGCTGATAACCATAGCAACTCATGTGATCAGGCCGAACAGAGCATAAGCTGATTATAAGAATATTAGGCTTGTCGGCTGCATTTTTGTACCAAATTGTGGCGTACAACAAGAACACCACACCCAGAACTGCAATTGTCAGGAACATAACCAGCGCTAAAGAGGGAAATCTCTTCATGGACAATCTTTTTTGAACGTTAAAGGTATTTCATCAAATTGGGCCGTTTTGAAAAAACATTACACCTTTCAATGGCTTATTAAATAGTATCACAAATCTCTCCAAATTGCAACGATTCTTTCCTGTTGGCATGGATTGGAACCGCGTGCCGGATAACGCGAAGAACCGCTCAAAAACTTGATTTTCAGACAGGAACACTGGTTGAGGTACGTTAAAGTAACGATAATCAGTTGTCAAATCAGTGTTTTGTTAAATTTTCCGTACGATAAACCTTCGACAAACAGCAAGAAAGCTTGAATTTTTAAGACAGATTTGATATTTTATTAGAAAAGAGGCTCAGTCCCGGCGCACCGGGATAGCTAAGCAAGGATGCGCAAAGTTATATGGGAAATCCCAGCTCAAACATGCTGAATGTTGTTCTGTGAAATGCTGAAGAAAAAAATGAACAGACGAATTTTCTTAAAATTGACCGGTCTTACAGTTGCATCTTTGGCCTTAGGCTGTTCCCCAGGAACATCTAATAAAACCTTCGGCAAAGAAGCCCAATGTTTTATTTATTGCTATCGATGACATGAACGACTGGGTGGGATTCCTCGGCGGACATCCCCAAGCTAAAACCCCTAATATGGATCGTCTTGCGGAAAAGGCGGTAAACTTCCGGAATGCCCACATCCCTGCTCCTGCCTGTTCGCCATGCCGAAATGCTTTGCTCTTTGGGATCCAGCCGTTTCACTCCGGGCTCTACCCCTATTACAAGACAGAAAAGATCAAACCTGAAATCCTTGCCGGCTACACGACGCTTCCCCGGCTATTCAAAGAGAACGGGTACAATACCTTTGCATCCGGGAAAGTCCATCATGGCACAGCCTGGACTTACGAGAAGGACAACGGAACCTACGAATGGACAGAGCACAACAATGAAACCATCCGTTCCTTGCCCAAATTGGAATACGACACGAAATCCGGGTACGTTGCCCTCAAACAGAAGCGGAAACGCACATGGTCATTCTGTCCGACTACATCTCCCCTGGAACACCATCCGGACTACGTAACTTCCCAATACGGTATCGAGGTGCTGGGACGACAGCATGATAAACCGTTCTTTCTGGCACTCGGTTTCATCAAACCGCACCTCCCATTCGTTGCCCCAAAAAAGTACTTCGATCTCTACTCCGACCCCATTAAACCTCCAGCAATCAAGGCCGATGACCTGACAGATGTTCCATGGCCGGGCCGTTGCAACGTTATGTTGAGTCACGATTTTCAGTTTCGAAAGGATAAGGCCTGGGAGAAAGTTCGGCGCGCTTACCTTGCTCGTATTAGCTGGACGGATGCGAATGTGGGTCGGGTTCTCGACGTCTTGGAGAAAAGCCCCTGGCACGACAATACTATCGTCGTGCTATGGTCCGATCATGGGTTTCACCTTGGGGAAAAGCGAAGTTTTCGGAAGTTCACACTTTGGGAAGAAGCTACGAGGGTGCCGTTTCCCATCTGGGACACACGACATAAAGCCAGGAAAGGGCGCAGATGCGATGAGTCAGTTTCTCTCATCGATATATACCCAACCCTGACTAACCTGGTGGGTCTGAAACAACCAGATTATGTGGATGGAGTCAGCTTAGTGCCGTGGCTCAAAAATCCTGGCCAGGCGCGAGAGGAACCGGCCATCACCACTTGGGGGCGCGGCAACTACACAATTCGTACACGCAACTGGCGTTACATCCGCTATTTCGATGGGAGTGAAGAACTTTACTATCACAAACAGGACCCTGATGAATGGGAGAACCTGGCTGGCTTGTCGGAGTTTGCAGCGAAGAAAGAAGAACTGAAGAAATGGCTACCTAAAAAGGAAGCGCCACTTGTTCTCTCTGGTAAAGCAAGCCACGGTGTAGCCGATGCCGACCAGCCTGGACTGAATAGGATCAAGAAGTTATGGAGATGGATCAACGCAAGAATTAAACCACCTTTGGAGTGAAACTCCAGGACAAAACACAAAACAAATGACTCAAGTTTTTATGCTAAATCCGTTTCTTTTTTCTCTCTGGCTATCTGGTCTTGTCTACCTTCTTATTGCGAACCCTGTGCGAAAATATCAGTTTTATGGATTGCTGTACATCGTTATTTTCACGTTGAACAAAAAAACACTTCAGTCAGAATACAAAAAATGATTGTTTATTCGATACGGCTGGTCTACTATCTTTGAAGTGTGCGACTGTGTGGTAAGTAAGTCAAACAGCCGGTCAAGCCCGACTCAGGCCGGTTGGTGCAATTGATTTGGGACATTGAGGGCCCACGTGGAGATATATGGCTATGGATTGTAGAGAAACGCTGACGACATCTGATAGCAAACCACAACTGTGCGACTTTGTGAAGATATTTCTTGTTCTGATTATGTCAGTGGCGGCTGTGCTGACTGTGCTGACTCATATCGCCCAGATTAGCCGAATGCCATTTTACATCTACGCAATTACCGGCATGTGTTTAGCAATAGTCACCACTGGTTTGGTATTGTGGAGGGAATTATCAAAGCAGATTTTGGTTGCTGTTACCGCACATCGGATGCAGGCCCTGTCGTTGCTGGCGTGCTGTATGTTCGGTGGACTGCTGAGCTTAGTTTCCCATCGACATGCATTCGACGATTTTTTATACATTCCAAATGCCATTTACTATCTGGAACACCCTAAAGAGCCGATGGATTTTAAAATCCACTTTGTTGATTCAGGACAGGGTCACGAGCCATTTACATCTTATCAAGGTTGTTCGGTGCCGTTCGAGCATTCCCAGAGTATTGTATCATATATAACCGGCATGCGTTTTCTTACCGTATATTATCTTCTCAGCCCCGCCTTGTTCGGCTGTATGATCCCTCTGGTATGGTTCTATCTTATATCTCGTTTTTCATTTCCATCACGTTCAGCAATTACCGGGTCATTTATAATATGTATGTCCCTGATCTTAATGGGCGAGCAACATCGCAGTTTTGGTAACTTGGCCTTCAACCGAATTTTCGAGGGAAAGACCGTAATGCTTGCCATAGGTATTCCGTTGTTTACAGCACTGACAATTGATTTTTTCCGCTCAGCATGCTGGCGAAACTGGCTATACCTTTTCGCTACTGCTGTTGCCATGATTGGGCTTACCGCCTCAGCAACAGTATTAATTCCCCTGCTTGCGTTCGTTTTGGCTTTCGCTTGTTACTTTTCATACGTTACAAACATGAGGTCTCATGTTAAACGTAGTATTCTGTATTTCTTCACTCTTTTGTACCCAGCCTTATCTGCAGTAAGCATTCTGCTGCTTACCTTGAACCTGGTCAGCAGTGACACCCTCAACAAATCCTTCCCGTTAACCTTTTCCGGGCAGGCAAAAGGTGTTCTCTGTGAACCGGTGGTTATGTCTTTTTTGATATGTGGGGTCATTTCAGCTATCATATTCGTTCGAAAGCGGGACCGTTACTTTCTTGCCACGTGGGTGATATTGATAATGGCGCTTTATCTGAATCCTGTTGTCGCGCCGTTTATGATCAAACACGTAACCAGCCCAAATATTTACTGGCGATTGTTTTACCTGCTCCCCTTTCCGCTCGTGATTGGGTTATCTGGTGCAGCGGTGGCGTTACGACTTGAAAATAAAAGTCCAAAATGGCGGCGTATTGTGTTCGGTACGGTAACAGCGTTGCTATTGGCGGCCCACTTGCCACCGTCTTCATCCTCGGTATTCCGTCGGGGCCCTCGCGTTACCAGGTTAGGTATGCCGAGGTACAAAGTTGAAGAGGTACATTTTGAACGGGCCCGCAAGCTGCTGGCACTGAATCTGCCAGCGGGACCCATGCTGGCCATACCAACCATAAGCAAAATATTGCCCACGTTAACTTCCAAATACCCACAAATCTATTATACTTCAACTAACCTCCTTACGTGGATGGAATTGGATGATAGAAAGACTGAAGGTAGACATCGAATTGCGGCCTCACGTTTTTTGGGAGGACAAATAAGTAAAAAAGGTCTTGAATCCCTTGTATGGGTTATTTGGCACAATCCTCAAATTCGTTCGATTGTTGCTGACCGTCGGGTCGCTGAGCTTGACAATTCATATTTGTTCCGTTTGCTCCGTAAGCCGGGCTTTAGTGAGTATAAACTCACTGATAATCTGGCGGTGTTTATGCGACCAGGCTCAAAAGAATGAAGTTGAGGTAGTCTGGGAGCAAGTGAGTAACCTCTGTATGATTTGCCCTTGATACTTGTGGGCAGTTGCTTTAAGCTACATCAATTGTAATAAACTTTTAAGCCAAGTAAGGCAACCTTACTCTACCAGACCGTCCAAAAATGAAAAATACAAAAAACCATTCGTTAAGTGCTAAACTGATAGACGAATTAGTAAGGCGACACAAACTCCATATGCGGATATGGCCCCGGCCCAGAAGGAAAAAATCATCAAAGACCACGGCCAATAACGGTTATCGAATTGTTTTGAAGGGATTCGTACATGTCTGAGGTGGTTTATTCGATTGTTGTGCCTGTATATAACAGCACGGATTCGGTCGTTGAGCTTTACGGGCGGCTTGTGCGCGTTTTTGAGGACACTGTTAAGGAGTCGTTCGAAATTATTTTAGTTGATGACGGTTCGCCGAATCCAGACGCATGGCGTACCTTAGAACAGCTTCACGAAAAAGACAACAGGATCAAGATAATCCAGCTCATGAAAAATTTCGGCCAGCAAAATGCGATTATGTGCGGGCTTAAATATTCCTGCGGAGATTTTGTTATTTCAATGGACGATGACCTGCAGCATCCACCTGAAGAAATCCCCAAGTTAATTGAAGCCATGGATCGCCCACCTCAGTATGATGCGGTTCTGGCGGTCCCACAACACAGGGAACACACAACATTCAGAAATGTCGGCAGCTTTGTTCTCAATAAGTTTTTAGGTCTTGCGATAAAAAAACCTAAGCATATCACTCTTTCCAGTTTCAGGCTGATTACGAAAGATTTGAAAGAGGCGATTCTTGGCTACAACGGACATATTGTAACCATCGGGTCATTAATTTGTCAAACTACCAGGAATATCGCCAATATTGAAGTCAGGCACGATCCCAGGCGCTTTGGGAAATCAAATTATTCTCCATCGAAACTGCTCAAACTGGCCGTGGCCAACATATTCAATTTCAGTTCTTTTCCATTGAAGTTTATAAGTGCCATTGGTTTTCTAACTTCTATCTTTTCTTTAATTTTTGCTCTTGTGATAATTTTGCGTAAACTTAGCGGCATGCCGGTTCAGGCTGGCTTTTCAACCATTGTTGTTTTGATTTCGTTTTATTCCGGTCTGATCTTATTTTCCTTCGGCATCCTGGGCCAATACATTATTCGCATCATGAGAAGCGTGACCGGAGGCTCCCAGTATGTTGTCAGAAAAATGAGAGATTAGTCGAATGAGAAAAGTTAAAAGATTATTAATGTTGGGCACCGGAATATATCAGGTTCCCGGCATAAAAAAGGCAACCGAGCAAAATATCGAGGTGGTTGCTTGTAGTTATACAGCCACTGATCCGGGAAGATACTACGCGAAATATTTCGAAAACGTAGACATTACAAACAAACAAGAGATTCTCGAATTAGCACAAAGATACGAAATTAACGGAATAATGACCATGGCCTCTGATGTGGGCGTTCCCACTGTTGGCTATGTAAATGACAAACTTGGATTGGCAGGTATTAGTGAAGAAACCGGATTTCTATGTACGAACAAGTATTTAATGAAAAAGGCCTTTAAGGAGTTTGGAGTAAAGACGCCAAAATTTTTAAGAATCAACTCACTGGAAAAGGCATACGAAGGTTTTGAACAATTAGGGGAAAACGTCGTCTTTAAAGCAACCGACAGTTCCGGCAGCAGAGGAATTATTCGTGTAGACAAAAAAGCAGACATAACCAAAGCATTTGATGAATCATTTAAATATTCAAAGAAGAACTATATTATAGTGGAAGAAATGATTTCCGGGGAGGAATTTGGTTCACAAACCCTGATTCTGAATGGAGAAGTGATTTTCAACTTCTGCCATAATGACGTTGTTACTTCTGGTGAAATAACTACTCCTATATGCCACTCATATCCGTTTAGAAAAGGTATGGAAATAGAAGAGAAAGCAATCTGGGAAGTAAAAAAAGCGGCAAAGGCTTTAAAAATAACAAATGCTCAACTTAATTGCGATTTTACTTTAAAAAATGGTGATATTTATATTCTGGAAATTGGGGCACGAGTTGGGGCAACTTCTCTACCCCAATTAACAGAAAATCATACAGGGCTCGATTGGATACAGATCGCCATCGACCTTTCTCTGGGGCAAGGACCACCTGAAAGCATCAGCAATCATAAATCAGCAAACATCCCTACCGCTTCCACACTTATTTATTCGAATGCTGATGGTATATTTGAAAGAATTACCATGCCTGAATGGCTGGCTGGTGATGACACGGTAACATATCTTGTTGTGGATGTAAAAAAAGGTGACAAAATAAGAAAATTTCGATTGGGCCCCGATAGAATTGGCGAGATAGTGTTTATAGGAAAAACCCTTGATGATGTCGAAGCTAAAGTTCTCCGTTTTCTTGAAGAGGTATCTATTGAATTGTTTTAGTTTTCGAATGGAATGAAATATGCTTAAATGCCAGATGCTTTTAAATTATATTGCATTGTCTCAAGTTAAACGAGATATGAAAAGAAGTAGGCAGGATCTTGAGCCAATCGTTAATAGTAGATTAAAGAAGGTTCTCGTCACTGCATATAAGCATGTGCCATATTACAGAGAGATAATGAATTCGATCCACTATAATCCCCAAAAAGACTTCAAAGGTCCAGAGGATTTACGGCTTCTTCCGATACTGACGACAAGCATAATTAAAGAGCGTGGCGAAGAGGAATTTGTTCGAGAAGATGTAGAACCTTCACGCTTTTTTTTTGATACCACCTCAGGGTCAACTGGGAAACCATTACGGGTATGGCGTGGACCATATGCTCGCGCTTTACAAATCGCAAAGTGGTTGCGAACATTAATGGTCAATGGATACCAACCTACTGACCGTGTATTATCCTTGTCCTCACCAGCACGACTCAATGAAGGACGGTCACTTGTACAGCATTTTGGACTTTTTCGACGCCGTCCAATCGATTATTTACTTCCTCCCGAGGCAATGGTAGATGAAATTTTTGCATATCAGCCAGATGTTCTTTATGGTAATCGATCACATCTCGATTTGATAGCCATGGAATTACAACGCCAGCGTACACACTTCGATAAACTTAAACTGGTTTTAGCCGGTGCAGAGATAATCAGCGAAAGAAATCGAAAGCTCTACCGTGAAGCATTCCAAACAGAAGTTATAGAATGGTATGGCACTGTAGAGATGGGTATATTGGCATTCGAAACCCAAGCTCATGATGGCTTACATTTGTGCGAGGACCTTATTTATTATGAGTTTCTTGATGAAAATGGCAGCCCAACCCAGCCTGGTCAACGGAGCCGTTTGATTTTGACAGAACTTACGAACACATTAATGCCTTTTATACGCTATGATCAAGGTGATTGGGTTGTCCTTAAGCCTGATGATAACAATCACAATAGTGAATGGCGACGATTGTCGAAAGTTGAGGGCAGAGATGATGATTTTGCGTTGTTGCCTGACGGATGCCTTGTCCCATTTCATGTATTTTATGAAATTATGGACAAATATTCTAAAATTAAGCAGTTTAGAATTATTCAGAAAGGAAGGAGTCTGTTTCACATTCTCATAGTTGCGGATTCAGCTTACCTGGAATCGGTACAGCAGAATATACTGTCGGATTATCGACGTAATCTCCCAGACGGGGTACGCTTCGAGATTAAATTATTGGATAGTATTAAAGCGGACCCAAGTGGGAAACTTCGGATGCTCATCAGTGAGGTCGATTAGTTAGGTTAAAGATTGAACAAGCTTAGCAGATAAGTTGTCTTATTCTTACATTTGGAACTATTTGTATAAATTGGAGTGATTATGATTGATGAAAACCAAATGAGCGATAACAACAAACTTGGTTACGATAATCGAATAGGCGTTGCTCGTGCTAAGCCTTCCAGTCGGAACAACAATCTGGAGCAGGATGTTTCCATCGTGATTCAAGAACAGATTGCCAGGATGATATTCTTTGCCGAAAAAACCAACTTACATGGAAAATCTATTTTGGATCTTGGCTGCGGAACAGGTTATAATGTGGAATACGCAGTTAGCAAACTTGGTGCAAAGACTGGAATGGGCGTTGACATAGCAGAATCAGTCATTGCATTCGCGAAAAAAAAATATCCCACACATAAGTACCTTGTTGCTGATCTACGTGACCCTACACTTGATTTGGGGCTGGAAAGTTGGGATCATGTGATATGCTGTGAGGTTTTTGAGCATGTACAAATGCCGTCTGTGCTCTTAGATACTCTTAGCAAACATCTATGCAAAGACGGAGTTGGTTTCATCTCAACACCAAACAAACCCGTTTTTTCATTAGGATATGAACCTTCCCCGAAAAATAAGACGCACATTAAGGAATATTGTCTCGACGAATTCCGCGAAATGCTTGAGGCGAAATTTTCGCAAGTTAACATCTGGGGACAGCGTTTCAAGAACCAAAAACTGTTTCAAAGACATGTAACCATAACTAAGCGAGACATCGCGTTCCACAGGATATTTGGCGGCCTGTTCTGGAATTTCTATCTTCGTCAGGTTTGGAGGTTTATTACATTGGTTTCGGTAAAACGTTTTTTGGGGAAAGGCTTGGCATACAACCATTCTGACATGGAATTTGTACAACCAGTTAGCGAAGATAGCATTTGGCTAAATGCAATTGTCAGGAAATGATGTGGTGACTTGAGAGGCTCCAGATAATTAATAACGAGGTTGCTGGATTAGTTTCATAAAGGAATGAGCTCAAATGCTTAACACATTTCAAAATACGGAGACAAAAAACATTTCAATTGCTGTAGCGGGCGATATTATGTTGGGCAGCGGATATGTAAATAAACCAAATATTGCCCAAGTGGCTAAACAGGCTGATCATATACAAGCTCCTATGAAGGGTTCGCATCTTGTCCTGGCCAATTTGGAGTGCTCAATAACCTCGAGTAAAGATGCCCGGGCAAATAAAAAATATAATATTAGGTCGTCGCCAGAAGCTTTGGCCGTTTTTGATCGCCGTTTTGTACTCAGCTTAGCGAACAATCATATTATGGATTTTGGAGAACGAGGCCTACTTGATACACTGGAGGCATTGGATAGCAGAGGTTTGGTCTATGCTGGTGCCGGGCGTACTTTAGATGAAGCTCGTCGTCCTGCTGTGGTAGAGGTTGAAGGCATTAAGATCGGCGTGGTTTGTGCCGCAGATCCTCGTTACCAGCCGGCGGGACCGGCCCAGGCGGGAACCTGTCCAGCGACGCCGGAATTGTTACGGGAAAGTTTATCGGATCTTCGTGGTCGCGCAGATGCCGTTGCAGTTTCATTGCATATTGGTATGGAGTTTGTTTCTGTTCCTACACCATTTATGCGACGCATTGCCGATTTATGTCTGGCGGAGGGTGCCCGTCTGGTCGTATTCCATCACTCCCACTGTCTTAGCGGATGGACCCGTAACGATGGCGGTGTGGTTATCTGGAGCACAGGAAATTATTTTTTCCCCTATATAATTCCCAAAGGTTATAGACCCTGGTTTGATAGTTGTGTTTGGCGTGTCGGTATTAGCGTTTCAGGCACTGGTGTGGACTCTGTCGAGACTATCCCGGTCGTACTCGATCGTACTGGTTTACCCTTTATTGCGAAGGGAGGTCAAGCTTTGCGAATAGGGCGCACAATCGATCGCTGGTCTTCTCGTATAGAGTCGGGTCGATTTCTTGGCGGCTGGTGCCTGCTTTCGTTGCTGCGTCCTTCTTATCTATGGGTTGTTCTGTGCAACTATTTATCCATCGCACGCCGCGAAGGCCTATTTGGCATGTTGAACAGTTTTTTTTCCACGATTAGAACTCAGTTTCAGGGGGGGTATCATGAATAGGGAAAATCCCAAGCGCCACCTGTGGTTGACCAAGTTGCGGAAAGTTTTTTACTGGATCATACCTATTGTGATTCTTGCCATTATCTTCTGCCGTATCGACCTGGCAGAGTTCAAACACAATCTTGTTCGCAGCAATCCCTGGCTTGTTGTTCTCGGCATCGCGTATTACCCCATTGTGATTCTGATTGGAGCCCTTCGCTGGCGAACTACTGTGGGGTATTATTTAAGCCGTAAACTCCCGCTTGGTTTTATGCTTCGTCATTATTGGATTGGACTGGCACTTGGATTGTTTGCACCGGCATCTGTGGGGTGGGATATCTATCGCGTGGTTGCTTCTGGCCGGAAGTTCGGACGCTATGGCCTGAATATTGCTGCGGTCTTATTTGAAAAACTTATGGCACTGCTTACTATGGTTGTGTTGGTCGTACTCTTGTATCCCTTCGTGAGGAAGCTAATCGTTACAAACTCAGATTTGATTCACCAGCTTCTCCTTTCAGCCTATGTTGTCTTGGCAGTCTCGGCAGTTCTTCTTCCAGGATTAGCTCTGCTAAAGCATCACCGAGCTATTTTGATAATGAATCAAAAAATTGAGAGATTGCTCGTTGGTATGATGTCTCGGGTAAAGGCAATAGTGGGCCATGGAGGGAAAGATGTAGAGTTGAAACTATCGCTATCCGAACTTGTTCGTCCACTTATCTCCCCGCGTCCATTCCTTTCAATTTTTTCTCTTTCACTTGCAATTCAGGTAGTTTCGGCTGTTGGTAACCAGATTTTCTTCAGAGCCATCGGTTACGAAATATCGCTGACCATCAATCTGTTTGTCCTGCCAATTTTCTATTTTGCCTTTATCCTGCCCATCTCACTCGGCAGCTTGGGCATTCGCGAGGGAGCTTATATCGTTCTCTACGGAATTTTTGGTGTTCCCGCCGAGGTGGCATTATTGGTAAGTTTTTTCAATCTTTCGGGGATTTTACTAAACAACGTGATTGGCGCTGTGTTGATTTGGCATCGCTCACCTCAGAAACATTTGCCCGAAGTCTTTGCCAAATCTTGCTCGGAGAAATGATATCTTAAATAGTCATAGGGTTTTATGTCTGGAGATGGAGGGAACAAGGATAGTAAAAGCATTTAACGAAACCTGGTTTGTTTTTGTTTATGACTGAAATTAGAGAAATCGCGACAAATCTTGAGTGTGGCCAAGATGGTATTTGGTTTGCCAAAACGCGGTCCCAGATTTCTTATCCGGAAAAAGGAAACGCATGGTGTCTTCAGGTAGAAGAGGACTCGTTTTGGTTTAAGCACAGAAAAAGCTGCATACTTGAAGCTATCCGCGTATTCCCGCCTGAGGGTGCATTTTTAGATATTGGCGGCGGCAATGGTTATATGTCTCTGGCGATAAGGGATATGGGGATAGATACAATTCTTGTCGAGCCGGGGATTGAAGGCGCAAACAATGCCCGCAAGAGAGGCTTGCCGCAGGTAATCTGTGCTACGGTTGAAGATGCCGGTTTCAAAATGAATTCTATTGGGGCGATAGGACTGTTCGATATATTGGAGCATATAGAAGACGATGCCGGGTTCCTGAAAACCACAAACGAGCTTTTGGTTCCGAATGGAAGAGCTTATATTACTGTTCCTGCATACAATTTTCTTTTTTCGTTTGAAGACAAGCGTTCAAAACATTACAGGAGATATACGATCACTTCTTTGGCTAAAAAACTCGAATCCGCTGGATTTGAAATAGATTTTAAGACATATATATTTAGTTTACTCCCTGTCCCAATCTTTCTTGTCCGGACAGTTCCAAGCGCAATTGGTTTTAGGAAAAAAAGTAAACTCAGAAGACTTATGAAAGAGCACAGGCAGCCTACCAGGGGATTCGACAGGTTATTAACAAAGGTATTAGACAGAGAGATTCGGGCATTGAAAAACAAAAGGACGATACCTTTTGGAGGAAGCTGCCTTATTGTTGCAAGGGCATCGAAATAACGGAAAGAAATAACCATGAATATTGTATTTGTTGCTGCTGCGGCGGTGCTGCTTAATATTTCAGGGGCGATCGTCGCAAAATATGTTGCAGTCAACACCGCTGTACTTTATATTGTGCTTCCCCTGGGTGGGCTTCTTATGGCTATTTACCTTGCCCGGATGGTTTTCTGGATAGTTGTCGGACGCAATTATCAGCTCTCTTACATATACCCGGTACTGAGTATTAATTATGTTTTTTCATTTCTTCTTGGCATGTATCTTTTCAATGAGCAGTTTGAGTTGGCTCGCTGTCTCGGAGCCTTTATTATTGTAGCTGGAGTTCTTGTCGTTTCACTCTCTGAGCACAAATATGAAAGGCGAAGATTGTAATGTTTTACGCATTAGCGATAACAGCAACAATATTAGCATCTATTGGGCATATCTGTCTTATCGAATATGTTTCTCAAGGAACGAATCGACAAAAGAAAAATGATCGGCAATTTGATAATTATTCTTGGTATTTTGGTATATAATCTGTAAGCTGTATCAAGCAGGATAAGGCCGGGATTGTTCCGAGGATTACAGGAGACAGAATAATAATGCAAGATAAGATTTCGTTTAACAAGCCTTGCTTCGAGGGTAAAGAATTGGTTTATATAGCCGAAGCTATCGGTAATGGCCATATCTCCGGTGATGGAGGGTTTACGCGACGATGTCATACTTTTTTTGAGGAGCAGTTGGGTGTTAAGAAGGCGTTTTTAACGACCTCATGCACACATGCACTGGAGATGGCGGCGATCCTGCTCGATTTTCAGGATGGCGACGAGGTAATTGTTCCATCTTTTACATTTGTCTCAACGGTCAATGCTTTTGTTCTTCATCAAGCCAAACCTGTGTTTATCGACATCAGACAAGACACTTTGAATATGGATGAATCGCAGTTGGAAAAACTCATTACACCACGCACCAAAGCCATTGTTCCGGTCCACTACGCAGGTGTCGGTTGCGAGATGGATACTATTATGCGTATCGCTGAAGAGAACGGCGTTGTGGTGGTCGAAGACAACGCCCACGGCCTGTTCGGCAAATATAAGGATAAATATCTTGGAACGTTCGGGGCGATGGCAACGCAAAGCTTTCACGAAACGAAAAACTTTACTTGTGGGGAAGGCGGCGCGCTTTTGATTAATGATGAGCAGTATACCCAGCGAGCAGAGATTATACGGGAAAAAGGTACCAATCGCGGCAGATTGTTCCGCGGTGAGATTGACAAGTACACATGGATTGACATCGGCTCAAGTTACCTTCCTTCTGATATGTTGGCGGCTTTTCTTTACGCTCAGTTGGAGGAAGCTGAGCATATTCAACAGCATCGCAAGCGTGTATGGAATTATTATTACGACCATTTGAAAGACTGGGCAACAGAGCATAATGTAAAATTACCGATGATACCGAGTCACTGCCTACAGCCTTATCACATGTTTTATCTGGTAATGCCCTCCGGCGCCGAGCGTGAGGGCTTAATCAATCATTTGAACTCCGGGGGAATTAAGGCCGTATTTCACTATCTCCCTCTTCACTTATCAGAAATGGGCCAAAGTTTCGGTTTTAAGTCGGGGGATTGTCCGGTAACAGAGGACCTCAGCAAGCGTCTGATTCGTTTGCCGTTCTTCAACAAGTTGACCGAGGCAGAGCAGGATAGAATCGTTGAGGCCATCTTCCATTTTTCCAGATAGCAAAGTGCCGGGGAAGATAGAGTTTAACTCAAACTGACCGATTTTAGACTGCGATGAGTTTTTCCAGGCGGCGGATAACTGATTTTTTATGACTAAATTTGATAACATTTTGAACCTCCTGATTCCAGACGATCTGGTGCATACGAGCTTTGAGTTGGCTGATCGGCGGCAAAGACGAGGACGTTGAGAATAGAACAGTGACCGGTATGATTTATTGAATGTAAGTTAGCTTGACGCTTTCCAGATTGGGGCAAGTGCGGCTACTATTTTTTTGTATCGGTCGTATTTTGCAGCGTAAATTTCTTTATTTGCGGGGTCCGGGTCCTGACGACGTGCAATGCTGGTCATAGCTCCGACTGCTTCGGCATAACTCGAATAGCAGCCCACAGCAACGCCTGCCGCGATAGCGGCGCCAAGCGTCCCTAATTCTGTTCCCGCAGGGATTTCGACGGGAATCTGGAAGCAGTCGGCGAACATTTGCACCCATACTCTGCTGCGGGCGGCGCCGCCTGTAAAGCGGATAACCTCGGGGGGCCTGCGGAAATTGAGGAGCCTTTGAAGGTGGGTATTGTGGCCGAAGACGATTCCTTCGTAGATTGCCCGCACGACATGCGCCCGCGAGTGGAAACCTTCAAGACCGACAAAACACGACTTGGCACCGGCGCCTACATTTGAGCCGTAAAGGAACGGCAGGAAGGTAATTGTCGTTTCTTCGGCGCTCACCGAGGCGACCATCTCGTTGCACAATTCATATACATTCTTGCCATCCTTTTCGGCGATGGTCTTTTCAGCACTCAAGAATTCGGTTACAAACCATTCGAGGTTGCTCGCCGATGTGGGGCTGCCCTCCAGCATCAGGAACCAGCCGGGCATACTGTAGCAGGAGGTCATAAAGAGGTCCTTGTCGATAAGCGGCTCTTTCGCGATGTACTGGTTATTACCCCAGGTGCCTGCTACAAGCGACATCTGACGCTCATCGATAATGCCGGAGGCCAAGCCACAGGCATCAATATCAAACATCCCGCCGGCAACGGGAGTGCCTTCTTTGAGGCCTGTTTGCGCTGCGGCGTCGGCTGTTACGGCGCCGGCGATATCGGCGGTCTTGATAATCGGTGGAAGCAAGTCTTTCATTTGGGAGATACCGAACAGCTCCAGGACCTCGTCATCATATCGGCCGGTAACGACATTCATCAGGCTGGTGCCGGACATATCCGTAAGCTCGGCGTTGATTTGGCCGCAGAGCCGGTAGCGAATGTAATCTTTGCACATCAATACCCAGCGAGTTTTATCAATAGTTGCCGGCTCATTATCACGAAGCCATGAAAGAAGCGCATTAGGCTGGGCAGGCCACAGGCACTGTGTTGTCTTGGGCAATACCTTTCCGTTAACTCCGTCCGCAAGCCACTTGTCAACGTAACTCTGGGCGCGGTTGTCGGTGGAGTTAATGGCGTTTCGGACCGGTTTACCCTGCTCATCGACAAGGTAGATGCCATTGCCGTGACCGGTACATGCGATGGCGGCGATTTGGCCCGGGTCGATACTGGATTTTGCCAGTACCTGGCTTATGGCTTCAGCAGTACTGGTCCAGGTCTGGTCCATGTCCCGCTCGCTGAAGCCGGGTTTCGGCTCTATGAGGCTAACTTTGCGAGCGGCTGTGGCGATTTCCTTGCCAGCGGTTGTGAACAGCGCCACCTTGGACACCGTCGAGCCATTATCAATTCCGAGCAGATATTTTGACATTTTAGATTATCCTCGAACCTTATCAGTCAGCAGAAGGTGCTTCGGTTTCGGCCGGTGCAACATCGGTCTTTTGAAACTCGTTCCTAAAGAACACGGCGAACGCAACCAACAGGGCCGCTGAGATAACCGTGGTGATTGTCCAGATAGTATTCCAGTCATAGACTTTGGTAACAGTGCCGGCTATTACGCTTTCGGTCGTATAGTGTGCAATGAGCCAACCGTTGAAGAAGTTGCCGGCCAGCAATCCCACGCCGAATGTTACGAGGAACATGAATCCCTGTGCCTGGGCCCGGATTTCTTTCGGTGCCTTCTTATCGACATAGATTTGTCCGCCGACAAAGAAGAATCCGTAAATTATGCCGTGAACGAGTATCGCAACGAAGTATAGCCAGGTCTGGCCTAACATACCGCCGCATAGGAAGGCTACATATCGCACAAGCAGCGCGCATAAGCCGATGAGCATCGCCCGTTTGATGCCCATTCGGGCCAGCGCCAACGGGATGAGCAGCATGAAGAACATCTCGGCGAACTGTCCCCAGTTCATCGTTATGGTAATGAATTGAAATCCTTTGTCCTGCAGGAATACCGAGCAATAAGACCAGTAAATCGTAAACGGAATCATCACGAGGGTCGAGAGGATGATGAACAGTGCGAAATTGTAATCGGTCATTAGTGAAACGGCGCGGAGTCCCAATGCGTCAATGATCGATGCCTTCTGTCCCTTGGCGGGTGGCGGCGTATTAGGCAGTGTCAGGGCAACCAGCGCCGCGACAAGGCTCGTTGCCGCACCACATAATAACGGAATATTCGTGCCGTCAATTGTAGTGTTGAACTTTTTCATCGCTACAAAACTGAATATGCCGGAAGCAAACCAGCCTATGGAACCGAAGACTCGAATCTGGGGAAATTTTTCGGAGGGGCTGTTGGCCATGGCGATTGCACTGGTCAGGCCCCACGTGGGCATATAGCACAACATGCAGACCAGCAACGAGGCAAAGACCATGGTCGGATTCGTCTGATTGGCCGCGAAGAACAACAAGCCCGCACTGAGAAGGTTCAGTACGAACAGGACTTTTTGGCTGGCGAAATGGCGGTCAGCAAACATGCCGATTATCGGTGAGGCCAGACAGCCGAGCGCCATTGAGCTGAGCGTCCAGGCCATTTGCGTGCTGCTCAAGCCGAGTTTGCTCAGATAAGCGGCCAACGGAGGCCACCACACCGCGAACAACATGAATTGCACAAACATCATGATGCTCAAACGGATTCTCACACTCATCGACATACTCTCCATACTGCAGCTCCTTTCCCATTCCAATAATCAGCTATGCTACTTTTGGTCAATCATCCAATTCGATGACAGATATCGTATGCGGCTTGTCATACTCATTACCACCAAACGGCAGGTCGATATTCGAGACATACAGCCGATTTCCTCGCAAACAGACCTCGGATGGCTTATCAAGTAATCCACCGACACCGCCGGAATTATTTTCATTTTTGGCTATTGTTGTTACTTTGCCGGTTACGACGTCAACTTTAAGGACAGCGTTACCGACAAAGTCGGCAACATAAATGGCGTTGGTTTTCGGGTCATACTTCATGCCATCGGTGCTTTCGATACCATGGCCCCGAACAAGGACCTCCTGTGAAGCGACTTTGCCGTTTGTGTCGAAAGTAAACTTGACAATAGCGGTTTCGCCGAAATTGCCGACATACATATTTCCTTTTGAATCAAATGCCATCCCGTTGGCACCGACGGACCAGGTGGGATTGTCCGTATATATGGTTGCGATGAGGTGCTTATCGTGGCCGCCCTGGGTTATTTTGATTGGCTTACCTGAACGAAACTCGGAATACCTGAACCGATACACTCCGCTGGGCATTGGAGTTACACCACCGGTAATTGATGTCTCGGTTACATAGACGCCGTCCGGGCGGCATACGACCGCATTTGCCTGGTTAAAACCGGTCGCAAGGATGTCACAGCCGACGGGCTTACCCCTTTTGACCACAACACGCAAAAGGCGTGAT
>SDBT01005426.1_pt1 | contig 21403 bp, 12 predicted proteins | sample 2277101 | NCBI WGS metagenome assembly SDBT01 (sample SAMN10404973, study PRJNA504765) | marine sediment metagenome | isolation source: marine sediment core GS10_PC15, 103 cmbsf | place: Arctic Ocean: Southern Knipovich Ridge | collected 2010
ATCAAGGAATTTTGTAATGCGGCCGGTAATCATTTTTTCAATGATGTCAGCCGGTTTGCCACTGGCTTGTGCCTGCGCTGAAAAAATAGCTTTTTCTTTTTCAACCACTTCTGCAGGAACTTGGTCAGCGTTAACCACTAGCGGCTTAGACGCAGCAATATGCATTGCAATGTCTTTTGCCATAGCGGCATCGCCCTGTGCCAAGTCAACTAACACACCGATGCGTTGACTGTGTACGTAAGCATTTATCACATTGGCAGATTGCACGCGCACTAGACGACGCAGCTGCAGATTTTCACCCAATTTAGTCACCAGGTTTTGACGAACCGTTTCAACTGTTTCGCTGCCACCTGCAATAGTGGAGGTATTAAGTGATTCGATGTCTTTGATTTCTTGTTGCAACGCGGTGTTAGCAACTTGATTTGCGAAGTGTAAAAAGCTTTCGTCGCGTGCCACAAAATCTGTTTCACTGTTAATTTCAACCATAACCGCCTGCTTGCCATCTTCGGAAACTTGGATGATCACAACGCCTTCTGCCGCTATACGGCCGGATTTTTTATCCGCTTTAGCTTGACCAGCTTTACGCATATTTTCAATCGCTAAATCAATATCACCGTCGGTTTCGGTTAAAGCTTTTTTGCACTCCATAAAACCGGCACCAGTGCGATCACGCAATTCTTTAACTTGGGCTGCAGAAATACTCATTATAACGTCCTCTCAATCAATGGGTTTAACCGTGCTTACTTAACTTCAACTTTAGTGTCATCAGCTTTTTTAGCGGCGGGCTCAGGTTCAGCCGATTCTTCTACAACTTCGGCTTTGCTGGTTTTAGTAACCGTTTTTTTCGGCTTAGCCGTAATCGTTTTGCTGGCAGCAGTTTTGGTTGCGGCGCTCTTTGTTGCCACGGCTTTAGTCGCTGCTTTTTTAACGGGTTTAGCTTCTATTGCCTCTGCCTTTTTTACTGTAGCAGTCACTTTGACTTTAGCCGCTGGCTTTTTGGCTGCAGTTTTTGCTGCCTTTGTGTCTGTTTGATCAGTCGCTTCACCGGCATCAGGCGCGACTTGAACTTTTTTAGCCTTTACGATCGTTTTAGCTTTTGCGGGTTTAACTTTAATTTCTTCAGCAATCTCATCTTGCGGCAGGACACCGGTGGCTTCACGAATAGCAACAATCGCATCAGCAATACCTGTCAAATACAAATCGATTGCACGCATTGAATCATCATTACCTGGGATAACATAGTCGATATTATCAGGGCTGTGGTTGGTATCAACAATCCCTACTACCGGGATTTTCAATTTGCGTGCTTCAGTGATGGCGATATTTTCATGGCCGACATCTAATACAAAAATTGCATCAGGAATACCGTTCATGGCTTTGATGCCGCCTAAGGCGCGCTCGAGCTTCGTGAGCTTACGCTTCATTTGCAGCGCTTCTTTCTTAATCATTTTTTCAAAAGCACCGCTGGCTTGTAATTCTTCCAAATGCTTTAGCTGTTTAATGGATTGACGTACGGTTTTGTAGTTAGTCAGCATTCCGCCTAACCAACGGTGGTCAACAAACGGCATACCGCAGCGTGCTGCGTTTTCACGAATGCTTTGTTGAGCTGAAGTTTTAGTACCCACAAACAACACTTTACCCTTATTCGCTACCACGTTGGTCAGAAAATTCAACGCATCTTGATACAGCGGTAAGGTTTTTTCGAGGTTGATGATATGAATACCGTTTCGTGCACCATAGATATAAGGTGCCATTTTAGGGTTCCAGTAGCGGGTACGGTGACCAAAGTGAACACCAGCCGCTAACATATCGCGCATAGTAATAGCCATTTATTGTCTCCAGGGTTAAATCACCCATACACCCCATGAAGCAACTTCGAACTCGGCTAAAGCCGAAGCACCCACCTCATGTGACGGTAGTATGTGCAGATTGTGTTAATAACGGCGGCATTTATACCATATATTTGGATTGCGGGCAAGGCAAAGACTCGGTCCACGGTAGAATTTAATGGCCCAAAATGCCAGGACTTGACAGCCATGGTATCCTGTACAGGTTCACACTTGTTTGCTAAGTGGTTAATGTCATACATCACCCCAGCACAAGCTGGAGTTCACTAGACAGTACCAACCCGCCTGGATCCCGGCTTGCGCTGGGGCTGTAGTGGACCCCATTGTCAAGACAGTGATCCTGTAAATTATAGATAAGTTATCCAAAGCCCATTTAGCTACGCAGCCTCTTTATTAAGGTCATGAATATAACCCCTATACACGGCATCTGGGGTAAGGCGAAAAGATTTATGGCAACATCTAGGATTTTTGAAAATATAAATCTTTTTTCACAAACAATGCGTCACCCATTTCTAGATGACCTTTGTTATTATTACGAATGTCATAGAATCTAAATAAAGCAAAACCATGATCTGAAAGATAGGCAACGACCTCATCAAAAGTTGACATTTCTTGATATCTTGGAACAAAATTAATTTCACATAAAACCAAATCTGTTTCGGCCAAAACACCCGACCCACCTCTTAAGGCGGCCAACTCAAAACCTTGCAAGTCTAGCTTAATGATTTTAGGTTGAACGCCTTCCTTCTTTGCCCAACCATCTAGTGTCGTAACTTTAACCGTGACTTCTTTCTTTTGATGCATATAGGATACTGTCGGCCGACTGAGGGAAGAAGTATAAGCTTCTTCATTAATATAAAAAACTGTTTCACCTTGAAAGTCAGATAGTGCATAATCGTATATGTGAACTCTACTTAAATTATTGTATGTTTCTTTCAAGTTTTGATAAAATCTGAGTTGCGGCTCGAATGCATGTATATGAGCATTAGGGAACTTGTCTGCGAAACATTGAGTTATACCACCAATATAGGCACCTCCATCGATAATATGCATATCACTACTAGCATCTACAAACTCTAGCATTTCCTGATATGGATCACGAAATTTACTTATTGTGTAACCAAGGTTACGCATTACTTTACCCACTAATTTTTTCATGCAGTCCTCCCTTAAGTTTTCTTAATACACAAAGTCAGAAACATCACATTCAAAAGAAATACTCTTGTGTGAGTATAGCACAAATCAAAACCAGCCGTTAAATCGACCATTTAACGGCTGGACGATAAATAGTCTATACTTTAATCAGGCAATAGATGATTTTAGTCATAAGGAGCCGCTATGAACTACGTCCACACCTTAACGAGTGGGTTACTCAGCGCGTTACTCTGTTTCACGCTTCCAGCACTGGCACTGCAGCCTGATGCGCCCTATTTGCAGATGCAACAAAAGTATCAAGCGCAATGGACGGCAGATCACAAACAGGTGGCGAGTAAACTGCAGGCGCTAGAGAAAAAGTTTGGTAAAAAACCGAATGTTATTATTATTTTAGCTGATGATATAGGTTGGGGAGAATTGGGTTCGTATCTTGGCGGGAAGTTACGCGGTACGCCAACGCCTAATTTGGATAGTATGGCTAAGGGCGGTATGAAGTTTTTGTCACACTATGCCGAGCCCTCCTGCACACCCACGCGTATTGCCTTGATGACAGGCCGCCATCCGGTGCGAACCGGTTTGAATATCGTATTATGGCCTGGGCAAAAACAAGGGCTTTCACCTGATGAGGTCACCATTGCTGAATTATTATCGGATTCGGGTTACCAGACTGCAATGTGGGGGAAATGGCACGTAGGTGAATTACAAAAACATGCGCCGGAAAATCAAGGATTTGATTATGCGTATTATAGTTTGTATAACGGTGCCGCCTGGGGTTGGCCAGATATGCCTGGATTTTATCAAAATAAAACCGTGCCTGGCGTCGGTTTTTTCTTTGATTACCCGGGTAATGAAGAATATAAAAAACGTTATGGCATCGTGATTGAAGGCATTTTTGAAGGTCATAAAGGCAAACCCAGAAAGCAAGTTGGAAAAATTGATTCGAATGCCATGGTTACGTTTGAAGATGAGTCGGCTAATCAGATCGTAAGCTACATTAAAACCAAATCAAAAGATCCCAAACCCTTTTTCATTTACTGGGCGACCTTCGCCAATCAAGTCGTGGGTTCGCCAGAAAAATATCGGCATAAAAAAGGTGTGGATTCTCGCAATAACCAAGCAGCACAATTAGCGCAACACGATGCGAGTGTAAAACGCATCCTAGATACCTTAAAAGAGCAAGGGATCGCTGAAAATACCGTGGTCATTTGGGTCAGTGATAACGGCCCGATGTATGCCTTCTGGCCGACCTCAGGTTACAGTTGGTTACGCGGTGGAAAAGGCGATGTGTTAGAAGGTGGCGTTCGCACACCGGGTATTGCCTATTGGCCAGGCATGATAGAAGCCGGGCAAGATCCTATCGACTTGATCCACGTCACGGACTTATTCACCACTGTGGCGCGCATCGCAGGCGTAACAGATAAAATTCCGAATGATCGGGTGACCGATGGCATCGACCAGACCAGTTTATTGTTATTGGGCGAAGGTCATTCACATCGCCATTACATGTTCCACTACAGCGGCACCCGTATTGGCGCCGTGCGATTTGGTGATATTAAAGTGCATATCAAAGAGGGTTCGCATGGCGGCTTGCCTCCCATGGAAGTGTATAACATAGCGCGGGATCCCAAAGAAACGCATGGCGCAATGTATAATTTTCTATGGGCTGTAACGCCAACGGACAACATTATAAAAAGTCATATGAAGATGATAAAGAAATTTCCGCACCGCAAGTTAAGCGAAGAGTAACGTCCGCGCTCATTCTCCCAACTCGGGATCGGGCTTGTGCCAATTCTGAGGCGACTTGAAATATTCATTATAGTTAAACGGAAGTTTGTTAAAACGTTTGATAGATTGACTTAGCGCTTCGGTCTCCGGCCTTGCATTGGGAATGTCCGTAAAGGCCACACCGTGTGTTCTACCTTTGTTAGGATAGTGTTTCATCCGCAGTTGAACGCGCCTATTTCATAATGAACGCGACATATAGAATGTGATCCATAAGATTGTTAGGATTTCGAATTCGTAATTCATTTAAATAGCCGATCAGTATTGAGGTATTCTCCGTGAGGTGTTGTCGAACCCCGATCAACGCACGTTGCTGTTCAAACACATCGTCAGCTACCCAACTCGGATGATTAAGATTAAAAAATGCTTCGTAATTCATGATTAAATCTGCGGTTTCATGGATCAGCTTGGGCAACGTCAGGGTCAAACGTCCACGCAAACGCACTGCAGTACCTGAAGCTCGATTATTCCAACGCTGTTCAAGCCGGCTGCGCGCAACCCAAACCGCCTTTCGCGTTTTACCAAATTGCCAACTGAATTGTTGCCAGATCCTCTGCTCTAATTGATACTGCTTGGAACTGTTTTTATAAAGCGGTATTAGATCATAACCACCCCACAGTATAAACATCGGCGTAAGCTCGTAACCTAAGCCACCGCGCAGAGTTACACGTTCGTATACATTCCCTTGATCTTGCAAGCGCAATTCTGACTGCAGAAAATAACGCAATCCATGCTGCGGCGTCCGACCGAACTTTTGCCAATTAAACCAGTACTGGCCTTGCTGAGATAAATCAGCATGAGCAATGACCGGCAGAACATTGAAAATGGTAAACAATAAAATGAGTAAGCGTTTAATCACTGAATGCCCTTATCGATCCCAGCTTGCTCTCGCTAGCTAGTATACTCGAAACCTTTCCTCTTTTAGGTACGGATTTAGCTTAATCTTTACTTGAAATAAAGCAAGATCACAGTTGAACTGGATCTTTAACAGGTACAGATCATGATAAAACTATACCTAGTTTAAGGAAAGATATGCCAGCTGAAACTCTATCAAATCAGGCCCTACTTGAGATACTCCAGCGCAGACACACGTTTGCAGACTCTACAAAATTATGTTGATGTGGTTATTTATCGCGATATTATCGAACGTTATGAAGTAAAACACGCTGCCTTAATTAAATATATGATTGCATTTATGCTAAGTAATGTATCGCGACCGATCAAGTCCAAAAAGTGCTGTAAATCCTCATTCTCCAAATTATCATTAATTATTTATTACAACGAGATTGGACTTTTCCATTATTATTTACAGCTAGGGTTTGCCGGGACAGGATCGGCCATCAAGTCTTTGGCATCATCGCTTGGATCAGAATTATTAGTAGGGCTCGACTCAGTTCGGGTGTAGGCTTCCCGAATCAGACGTGTGCTACGCATGAATCGACTGTGATGACTGCGCATTCTTTCCAGCCGATCTTCCGTGCCTTGAGCTGAGGCAGCCAGGGTTTGCCCCATCTGACGTGTCGACTCGGCGAGTTGAGCAAGTCGCTCATCATGACTTACAGGTTCTGAATTGCTTGTCGTACGAGCTTCAAACACGCACGATTGGATAGGTTTTCCATTACCCCACATGATATTCATCCTTAAATAACTTTTAGCCTAGTACAACTACAAGAGATAACACTAGATAGGCTTATTAAAACAGACTCTTCATGCTCTCGCAACCGCCCCTGTAAATTATTTGCTCCGGTCGCAAGGTTGTGGTAAGCTATTCATAGTTATGATTTGCCATTCATAATGAGCGCTAGCAACTGGAAGTTATCTAGATTTTTTATTCAGTGAATAACAATTTTTTGAGATCATTATGCCAAAACCGACATTGAGAGACGTCTTAGCTTACAGTGATGAGATCCTACTAAATTTAGGCAAAGCTCTGATTGATACAGCGAATTTAGCCAGGATTAGTGCTCGACTTACGGAACCACAAAAGAAAAAATTTGCCCGTCAGATGGCTGTCAGTTTTCTTAACCAGTTACAGGAGCAACCGGGTGTTATCTCCGCTGAAGTTGGGCAAATGGTAGCATTGGCGAATCAAGCACTAATCGGTAACGATTTTGAAAGACAAAGTCATATTCATCAGCGTTGCTTGCCACCTGGTGATCGAGCTAGTTATCAATCGATTGATGACTATGTAGAACAGTGGCAGGATATACAAAGTAAGATGCCGGCTGTGCTGAATCTTTATATTAGCCAACTGTTGAAGACAGAGCAGAAACTCTTAATTGTATTCCGTCGCTTTATTCGTGCGATTAGTAGCTATCTGGTGCCAAGTACGATTGAATACCTAAGTAATTTATCGTTGCAAGCACCCTCATTTTATTTTAATTTATTGGACCGACTCGAAGCTATCATCAACGAGAATACTGAGATAGATGTAGCTGAGCAAAGCGATGATCCAGAGCGCTATCTGAAGCATATCAAGCGCAGTGTTGACGAGGTCCAATCGCTAGATATTGAGATTATCCGGAATTTGATTTTATTAGATAATTTTTACTGCGATCAAATACAAACGTATCTGTTGTTAAAGTCTACCGTGTTAAATCAAAATGCTAGCGTACATCAGTTTCCCGAGTCTATGCAGCGAGCTTGTCAACGTCAGCTGCACTACACTCAAGTCGTGCTAAATGAATTTAACCATCGTAAAAACTTATTAAATTCACATTTGCAGCATATTCTTTTTGTGTTAATTACTAAAGAAGATTTAACACCTGACATTAAAGCTACTTATGAAAAGGCAAAACGCATCTGTGGCAATCTAATAGAAAGGCTAGCTCAACAAATTTCGCAGTATCAACACTTTGAACAAAAATTCAAAGGTTTGACAATGGCGTTTCGCTTGGGTGTGCCAGTGCACTATACCAAATTGTTAAGTGAAACGACTAAGGTTATTGCAGAGCAAACCGAATTAGTCGATGATAATTATACACGCTTCATTGAAATTGCGATTGAGATCAAGCAAGACAAACAAGCATTAAAGATTTGGTTTCAAGAGATCAATGATAGGTTTCGTTACAGCCTGGGTGTTGCCGAACCCAGCTATATGGCACCTACTCTGCGCTCACTTGAAATACAACATGCTATTTTTCAGCGCTATGAAACTGAGTTGAGAACAATTACCGACAACTTCGCGACAATTAGGAAAGCGTTATTGGCGCAGCGTCAAGCTGTTACACAATCCGAATCTAACCCAACATTACCATCACATTATGCAAAAAAATATATTGATCGTCTCATTGAACTAATAGAACAGCATGAAGGTGAAGTGCTTGCCGAACTCACCGCGCTGCAATCGATTTGCCAAACCATGCGAGACTATATCAGCAACTGCCAAGATGTTGCTGACGAAATTAATTGCCGCTTGCTAGAACGTCAAGCCGCTACCACTTCAGCTTATCCTGCCGCGCCAGATCCAAGAGTCGAGCCGCCGGTCGCGCGACAATTAACTTTCTAAACTGTTCGCCGAAAGACCTATGAAGACCGCTAATGTCTGGATCCCGCCGTCGTAGCCGCGGGATGACAAGCCCCCGAGCCCCAAAAGGATGTCAGGAAATATAATGCAACATCTTGGATCCGCTCATTTCCCCTACTGACATGATATACTACCAAGCTTCTAACATGATATTTGATAAAACAAGCGAGTATTGATGACCATTACCCTTAAAACCCCCGATGAAATTGCGAAAATGCGTGTGGCTGGGCGATTAGCGGCACAGGTGTTGACGATGATAGAGCCTTACGTGATCCCTGGCGTGACGACGGGTGAATTGAATGACAGATGCCACGACTACATCACCAAAGAGCAGCAAGCGATCCCGGCTCCGCTCAATTATAAAGGCTTTCCCAAATCCATTTGCACCTCGGTCAACCATCAAGTTTGTCACGGGATCCCGGGTGATAAGACATTAAAACCGGGTGATGCCATTAATATTGATGTTACGGTAATCAAAGATGGCTATCACGGGGATACCAGTAAAATGTTTATGGTGGGTAAGCCAACGGTGAAAGGCCAATATGTTTCGCGCATTGCACATGAATGTTTGTGGATTGGCATTAACAGGGTTAAACCAGGCGTACACCTAGGCGATATTGGTCATGCGATTCAACAACACGCGGAAAGTCACCGCTGCTCCATCGTACGTGAATACTGTGGTCATGGAATTGGCGCGCGCTTTCATGAAGATCCACAAGTGCTGCATTATGGACAAGTGGGAACGGGTGTTGTGTTAGAGCAAGACATGACGTTCACCATTGAACCTATGGTTAACGCCGGCCGGCGTGAAGTGAAATTATTAAAAGATGAATGGACGGTGGTGACTAAAGATCACAGTCTATCCGCGCAATGGGAACATACGATGTTGGTTACTGATAACGGCGTTGAGGTATTTACCCTGCGCGAAGAAGAAAAATCCCAACACGCATGACGCCGAATCGAATCCGAAAGCAATTGCATGCTGAGCGTCAAAGCTTAAAGAAAATTATTAAACAAAAACCCATTTCTGAATTAGTAGCGCAGTATACAACTGCCATCGATAAACTATTATTACAAGCCTGGCAACAGTGCCGATTAGATTCATTCGATGAACTGTGTTTAATCGCCGTCGGTGGTTATGGCCGTGCGGAGTTACAACCTTATTCTGATATCGATATATTAATTCTATCGCACGAGCAATTTTCTGAAAAAAGCCAAATGGCGATTGAACGCTTTATTCAATTTTTATGGGATGCAGATCTCGAAATTAGCCACAGCGTTTGGACCTTATCAGAATGCTTGCACGCAGCACGTGAAGATATCACCATCATTTCAACATTAATGGAAGCGCGGTATTTAGTGGGTGATGAACAAGTATATAAACAATTAAATGCTGAGATCGCCCCCGCTAACATGTGGCCTGAAAAAACATTTTTTCAAGCCAAATGGGAAGAACAACAACGACGTTATACTAAATATGACAATACCGCTTACAACTTAGAACCCAATGTTAAATTCGGTCCGGGTGGGTTGCGCGACATTCATATGATTGCATGGGTAGCAAAACGTCATTTTGCTGCCCACACCTTACATGACTTGGTGGATCATCATTTTTTAACTGAAGATGAATACCGTGTTTTAATCGCTGGGCAACAATTTTTATGGTTGGTAACGTATCATCTACATTTGTTGTGTGATCGGCGCCAATCACAGTTATTGTTTGATCATCAACCGGCGTTGGCTAAAGCGTTTGGTTATGAAGATTCCCCAAATAAATTAGCCATCGAGAAATTCATGATGGATTATTACAGAGCCATCAAGTCATTACGTGAATTAAACGACATGTTATTACAACTGTTTCGTGAAGCCATAATCGGTGAAGGTAAAACGGAAATCGAAGTCATTAATGAGCGCTTTCAAATTATTAACCATTATATTGAAGCCAGGCATGAAAACGTGTTTAGTGCAGATCCGGCTGCATTACTAGAGATCTTCGTATTGATGGCTGCAAACACTAGCATACAGGGTGTTCGTGCCAGCACGATCCGTTTGATCCGACAACACCGTTATCTGATCGACAATGAATTTCGTCAGCAACATAAACATCAACAATTATTTTTAACCTTACTGCGCACTTCACCGAATTTAGATCAACAATTCCAACGTATGAATCGTTATGGGGTTTTAGAAAAGTATTTGCCGGCGTTTGGTTTAATCATCGGGCAAATGCAATATGATTTATTTCACAGTTACACGGTCGATCAACATATTATTTTCTTGATCCGAAATATCCGCCGCTTCCGCCTGAGTGAATATCGCGGTGAATTTCCCTTATGCGCCGATATCATTGAAACCATTACCAAGCCGGAAATTTTATATTTAGCGGCTATTTTTCATGACATTGCTAAGGGTCAAGGAGGCGATCACTCCGAACTTGGCGGGCAGCAAACGCGTGCATTTTGTTTATTGCATAACATCCCGCCCGAAGACAGTGAAATTGCCGTCTGGTTGGTTGAAAACCATTTGCTAATGTCTTCGACCGCGCAGCGTGAAGACATTCACGATTATGAAACCTTGCAACGGTTTGCCAGTAAAATGCAAGATCAAGTGCATTTAGATTATTTATATTTATTAACAGTCGCAGATATATGTGCTACCAATCCTAATATTTGGAACAGTTGGAAAGATACCTTATTAAAGGAACTTTACACTGCGAGTAAAACATTGCTTTCCCAACAACAAAAAGCCGTTAATCATGACGTGATCATTGCTGAAAAGCAGCAACGCGCTGAAAAATTGCTGTCAAAGCAAGGCATAGATATTCAGCAAGTTAAAAAACTGTGGCAGCAACTGAGTCCACATTATTTTATGCGTGAAACACCAGCCAATATTGCTTGGCACACGCATGGGATATTAGAGCACCCACACTCTGAGCAACCGCTCGTATTAATCAAACAACACGAGTTAAAAGGCGGCACTGAAATATTTGTTTATACCCCAATAATCGATAAACCTTTTGTGATCAGCACCACCGTCATGGCTAATCAATCACTGAATATTCTCGAAGCGCGCCTAGCATCAACCAAACACGGTTACAGTTTGGCGACCTATATTGTTTTGGACGAAGCCAATAAACCCATTACGCAAGATCACCGCTTGAATTTCATTCAAAAAAATCTGTTACGCTACCATGAGCCCAACAGCCACTTACCTCACTTAATTAACCGCCGAGTACCACGGTCGATACGACATTTTAATGCCATGGCAAAAGTAAAATTCAGTCATGATGAACAACGCGATCGTACGATACTTCGATTGACAGCACCCGATCGCCCAGGCCTATTAGCCCTAGTTGGGCGGGTATTTCTGACAGCAGGAATACGCCTATCCACTGCAAAAATTAATACGCTTGGCGATCAAGTCGAAGACGTGTTTTTCATTACCAACCCTGATAACCATGCGATAACGAATGAGTCTGAGTTAAAATCTTTGGAACAACAATTGAAACAAGCGATTCAGGCTTAAACCTTAAATCCGCCCTCACTCCATCAGCACCTTAGTAAACAATATCTTTTGCACCACCGGTGTACCGACTTCTACTGGCGCCCAGTAAAAATAGTTGATCCATTGACAACATTTTTCAAACCGCTATAGTTGTCCCTCGCATTTTATCGAGGAACTGCTATGGCTAAACGAATGGCCTGGATGATTGCTGCCTTAGTTTTGGTGTTCGGTGGCATTGTTGCCTATAACCAAGTTCGCAGCTACTTCATCAAACAATATTTCGCTTCGTTTGAGCCGCCTCCGGTTACCATATCAACCACTCACGCGAAATCTCAAGTGTGGCAACCCTTTATGACGGCGGTTGGCACATTAGTTGCCCAAAATGGCGTCACAATAAGTGCTGAATCTCAAGGTTTAGTTGGGAACATCCTCTTTAATTCTGGCCAAATCGTACATAAAGGCGATGTGTTAGTAACATTGCGCGACAAAGTGGAACAGGCGGATTTAAAAAATGCCCAAGCAAGTCTGAAGCTAGCCAAGTTAAGTTACGACAGACAAAAAGATTTATTCAAACGCAAAGCCACCTTTGGTGCTGCCGTCGATAAAGCCGCCGCACAATTTCAACAAGCGCAAGCCAATGCAGAACATGCAAAAGCTGTGTTAGATCAAAAACATATTACTGCGCCGTTCGATGGCAAAATAGGCATTTGCTTAGTGAGCTTAGGCGAATACATTTCTGCTGGTAAGAAAATTGTGAGCTTGCAAGACTTGGATCCGCTCTACTCGAATTTCAGCTTACCCGAGCAGCAGTTGCATCACTTGCATCGTGGGCAAGTCATCAAATTGCATGTTGAAGCTCAACCGAAACAAGAATTTAGCGGTCTTATTATCGCCATCAACTCCACAGTTGATCCCAAAACCCATACCATTGCGGTGCAAGCTACAGTGCCGAATTCACAAGGTTTGTTATACCCAGGCATGTTTGCCAACATTCGCATATTGCAATCTGAGACCGTACAAGTGATCAGCGTGCCGCAAACTGCTATAACCTACAGCTTATACGGAGACACCGTCTTTGTGATCAAACCGAAGGGTAAAAACAAAAATGGTAAACCCATACTGATTGCTAAAAAAGTGTATGTGACAGCTGGTAGGCAACGCAGCGACCGTGTCGCGATTAACAGTGGTTTAAAGGTTGGTGATCAAGTCGTCACGTCAGGGCAGTTAAAATTACAAGACAATAGTCCCGTTATCATTAATAACAAAGTTCAATTAAGTCACTCAAACTCATGAAATTTACCGATATCTTTATCCAACGGCCCGTATTGGCCACCGTGATCAGCATTTTGATCTTCATTTTTGGTTTGCGCGGCATTTTTGATTTGCCAATACGCCAATTTCCAAAATTAGACAATACCGTGATCACAGTCAGCACGGGATATTCCGGTGCCGATGCCAAGCTGATCCAAAATTTTATTACGACTCCGATCGAAAAAGCCATGGCTGGTGCGGACGGCATCGATTATTTAACGGCAACCAGCAGTCAAGGTTCTAGCAGCATCAAAGCGCATATAAAATTAAATTTTAATCCTGACAAAGCGTTTACTAACATCATGAGTAAAGTTGCCGAAGTACGTGGCCAATTACCCAAGGGTAGCGATCAACCCGTTATCCACAAGGACACAGGCGCCAGAATTGCTTTGATGTATTTGAGTTTTAGCAGTTCCCGCATGTCACCTGAACAAATCACAGATTATATTAGTCGTGTGGTTCAACCCAAGTTAGAAACCATTACGGGTGTGGCTAATGCAGAGATGTTGGGCGATAAATCTTTCGCAATGCGCATTTGGTTAAATCCACATAAGATGGCGGCATTGAATGTTACCGCGCAAGATATTGCAGGTGCACTGTCAGCAAATAATATCGAAACCACGGCGGGTAGAACCAAAGGTAAATATGTTTCCGTTACCATTCATGCCGATACGGGTTTACACACGGCTAAGCAATTTCAAGAGATGATCGTAAAAAATGTTGATGGCACACTCATCCGCTTAAAAGACATTGCTGATGTGAAACTAGGTTCAGTAACCTATGATGACTCTGTTACCTTCAATGGTAAACAAGCTATTTTTATTGGCGTGACTGCAACGCCTAGTGCTAATCCTCTGACTGTAATTAAACGTATCCGAAAAGTTTTACCCGACATCAAAAGCGATTTTCCACCCTCGTTAGACGGTAAAATCGTTTATGATGCGACCCAATATATTCGCGCCGCCCTTCATGAAGTGATCCGCACCATTATAGAAGCGACTGCAATTGTAGTCGTGGTGATCTTTTTATTCTTAGGTGCATTACGATCGGTGTTGATCCCCATTATCACTATCCCGTTGTCTCTCGTGGGTGTTTGTGCATTGCTGTTGATCTTAGGTTATTCACTAAACTTAATGACATTGTTGGCAATGATCTTAGCGATTGGTTTAGTGGTTGATGATGCCATCGTGGTGGTAGAAAACATCCACCGACACATCGAAGAAGGCATGGCACCGAAGCAAGCTGCCATCGCGGGCGCAAGAGAGATCATGGCGCCTATTATTACCATGACGATAACGCTGGCTGCAGTTTACACCCCAATTGGGTTTATGGGCGGCTTAACAGGTGCTTTATTTAAAGAGTTTGCCTTCACCCTCGCCTGCACCGTATTAATTTCTGGTTTAATCGCTTTGACTTTATCACCCATGATGTGTGCCAACATACTCACGCAACAAATGAGTGAGCAAGGCTTTGTGCATTGGATCGATAACTTTTTTAATCGTGTTAAAGAGTGGTACGCCAAGCGACTTCATAGTACCTTAAACTACCGCCCGGTCACCTTGGTGATGGCGGTAACCATTCTATTAAGTTGTTTTTATCTCTACACACATACTCAAAAAGCGTTAGCACCGGAAGAAGATCAAGGTGCGTTGTGGGTTATGTCGTCAGCGCCGGAATATGCCAACATCGATTACGTAACTAAATTTACCGATCAATTCAATAAAATTTTTCAATCCATCCCCGAGCGCCAAGATTATTTTATTATTAATGGCGTGCACGGTGTTAACTCTGCCATGGCTGGTTTCTTATTAAAACCTTGGGATCAACGCAAGCGTAAGCAAGCTGCTATTAAGGCCGAGCTGCAACCGAAATTGAGTCACATTGCTGGTTTAAATACCTTTATCTTTCCGCTCCCACCTATTCCGACTTCAGAAGGGCCCGGCTTGCAATTTGTGTTAACCACCACTAGCGACCATCAACTTCTCTACCCATATGTGCAGCGTTTATTAAGCGAGGCTAAGCGTAGCGGCTTATTTATGTTTGTTGACAGTTCATTAAAATATAATAAGCCTGAATATCGACTCACTATCAACCGTGCTAAAGCGGCTGAAGTTGGCCTAACCATGCAATCAATTGGTAGTGCCTTGGCAACCGCCCTAGGAGGCGGCTATGTTAATCGTTTCAGCATGCAGGGTCGCAGTTACTCTGTGATCCCTCAAGTTGCACGTCAATTTCGAGCTGGCCCTGATAATTTGAAATCCATTTATTTAAAAACCTTAACCGGTGAGATGATCCCCCTGTCCACGGTCACTCATTTTACCCGAACCACACAGCCGAATAATTTGTCGCAGTTTCAACAATTAAATTCTGCAACGATCCAAGGCATGATGGCACCTGGACACACCTTGGCAGATGGCCTTAACTTTTTGCAAACTAAAGCCAAGCAAATTTTACCACGCGGTATTAATTATGATTATGGAGGGCAATCACGCCAATTTATTCACGAAGGTAATACCTTAATATATACTTTCTTTTTCGCGCTAATGGTGATTTACCTTGTATTAGCCGCACAATTTGAAAGTTGGCGTGATCCGTGGATTATTTTAATCAGTGTGCCCATGTCAATTTGCGGTGCCTTGATCCCACTAAACCTTGGCGCTGCTACCATTAACATTTATACGCAAGTGGGTTTGATCACCTTGATCGGCTTGATCAGTAAACACGGGATTTTAATGGTCGACTTTGCCAACAAATTACAAGCCGAACAAAAACTTTGGCCGCGCGACGCAATCGAACAAGCCGCAGCCATTCGCCTGCGCCCAATTCTCATGACCACCGCGGCCATGGTGTTAGGTGTCATGCCACTGGTCTTAGCTCGTGGTGCTGGTGCTGCGAGTCGGTTTGATATGGGTTTGGTGATCGCTACCGGCATGTTATTTGGAACCCTGTTTACTTTGTTTGTGGTGCCGACGATGTATACCTTGATTAACAAGCGTCAGCAGCCAAGCTATGGCCAAAATACCAGACGCAATGAAAGCGGTAATACTCCAGCGCAAGCTGAGGCCTAGCCACACAAAAAATAACGTTGTCAAAAATACCGAAAACCATTTTGCTACGGGTATATTCTATCAAATTGCTTTTTTTTCGTTCTAAATACTCCCACTTCAAGCATCATAAACATGGCCGAACTCCTACATAATATATTTGCAGTGTAAGATATTGCCCCTTGTAAATTCAGATATTAGCTATTCATTTATTCTTATTTATTCATATTGACTGGGTTAATACAGGTGATTTCAATAAAATACGAAACTATTTAATTCATATTTATTCATAATGCCTTAAATCACCTATCTTCTAAAGCATATCGCCAATTGCAAGAGTTCTGCCGCGTGCTAAAGTGAACACAAGTATTCATGGAATGAATGCTGTTAAACAAAACGGAATTACGAACAAGGAGGTTGGGCACTGAGCAAGGAAGCTCGCCACTAGTTTCTATCCAAGGATAAACATAGCTCCTCTCATCGTTCTTACTCATCATATCAATAAGAACATTCTGGATAGAAACTAGTTGCCCACCATTTTGCTTCGAGTATATCCCCCTCTCAACTCCAAATATGCTGATGACTCTGTCGGTAACGCCGTAGCTTTGTTAGTTGGCCTTTTGCATTAAACTCGAAGGTGATAGCTCCACTGACTGCCGTATTCAACGCTCCAGCGTGTAACTGCTGATAACGCTGGACCACGCTCGGATGCGGGAAATGAAAGCGATTTCGATAACCAGTTGAATAAATTACCCATTTAGGTTTAACCCTCGATAAAAAGTCAGGGCTAGATGAAGTTTTGCTGCCATGGTGGGGCGCCACAATTAGCATGGATTGCAAGTCTGCTCTGGCATAGAGCTTGAGCAATTCACGCTCGGCAGACTTTTCAATGTCACCGGGTAATAAAATCCGACTCGCACCGATTTTAATTTGCAATACGCAAGAAGAATTGTTTCCTTGATAAGGAAGTTTCTCTGGTGGGGCCAACATTGTGAATTCAACTCCATCATATTGCCAGTGCTGGCCCGCGTGGCAAGTCTTAGAACCTTGTCCTAGGCGTTTAGGCACCGAGGTCAGGATCTTTTTCACCGGCAACGCTGCCAACAAAGCCTTAGCACCGCCAATGTGATCATTATCACCGTGACTGATAATCAGAGTATCCACTTGCTTAACGCCAGCCTGTTTCAAGAACGGCACCAACACCATGCTACCTGTATCAAACTGTTCGGAATATTTTGGACCCGTGTCATACACCAAAAGATGATGCTCCGTGCGCAATACCACAGCCAAGCCTTGGCCAATGTCTAATATCGATAAGCAGGCACCCCCTGGTTGAGATTGAGAAGCGAAGAACCAGGGTAGCATGAGCGGCAATGCCAACCAGCGTGCCGGTAGACCGCGTGGCGCAAGGATTAATAATACGCCGCCGATGACGCAAACTAATTGCCAAAGTGAACTTAACATCGGCAAACTTGGGAGCTTCACCGCAGCAATCCAAGCTAAAACTTGCAACACCCACGCAAGTAAATGGGTTGCAAGCCAAAAGACTGCCTGACCGCCTGGGCAATGCAACAAGACTAATAATGCAGACAGTAAACTCAAAGGCACAACCAACATACCCACCACTGGGATCGCAATACTATTAGCAACAAACGCTAATAAAGCAGACTGCTGAAAAAACCATACACTCAGCGGCAACAACGCTAAACTCACTACCCATTGCACTCGCCCCCAGCGCCACCAAATACGCTGCGGCCTTGGCAATGCATGGATGGCAATACGCCCACGCACTCCATAAAAAATTGCCCCCACCGCGACAAAGGATAACCAAAATCCGCCGGATAAAGGCGCTAAGGGATCCCAAATTAATACCAATAATAAAGCCAAAGACAAACCGTGACTGGCCGGTAGTGTTTGCCTGCCAATCCACGTCCACATCAAAATGGAAATCATTATCACTGCGCGCTGAGTCGGTAAAGCAAAACCTGCCAGCCCTGCATAACCCCACGCCGCGATGAGTGCTGCAAACGCTGCAGCGCGAGGTGCAGGCAACACTAAACATAGTCTCGCACTACATCGCCATAACCAAGACCAACAAAAAAATAGTAATCCGGCGATCAAACTAATATGTAAACCTGAAATCGCCAGTAAGTGCGCTGTACCCGTTGCCCGCAATATTTGCCATTGCTGCATTGCAACTTGGGTGCGTTGGCCGATCACTAAGGCTTTGATAAAACCTAGCATGGGCGAGTCTGAGAGTAAGGTTAATCGCTGATCTAAGTTTTGCCGAATAGTGCCGAAAGGATGCTGCCACCAAGGAGTAGGATGGCAGTGGATCGCACTGTGCGGTTTAACATAACCCGTGGCACCAATCGATTTTTGAAATAACAATCGTTCATAATCAAATGCGCCCGGATCAGCGAAACCGTGGGGCCGTTTCAGTTTTACAGTGAACGTGCAGGTAGAGCCGAGTAAAATTGATTTATTATGTCCATAAATACTTAACCGCACTTTCAGCGGTAAAAATGTCTCTGCAGACAAATTCATTTTTTCAAACTGCCAGATCCGAAATACAAACTGAACGCGTCGGTGCGTTACAGTGGGCAATGACACTACGTAGCCCTGCACTGTCAACCATTTACCCTCAAGCTTTTGTGGCAAGCGATGCTGCAAGTGTTGCCCAGCTGAAAACATAACCCAAACAAACCCTGCCATACAGGCAGCTATTGAGCTCAGACCACGCCTTTGTTTGAACCAGGCAAACCAAAACAGCCCTAATGCAAGCATAGCAAAACATGTCAGAACCCACTTATTCGGTAAACTCGGCACCCAAAAAATCAAACAAACACCCAATAAAAAACTGATGGCGGTCATTAACACAGGCAGAACCCAAAGTTGCCCTGGCACTCGCTGTTAACCATTTCCGTGGGTATATTCATTTCGGCGCTCGCCTTTGATAGAAAGCTCGAAATATACAGACTTACTTCACTCCCGGCTTTGCGCCATTCACCCTTGTGCGCGTGATCGATTCGCCATTGGATTTATGGTTTAACACCATAATGCTTCGAGTATAGACAAATAGAGATAAGCACGCCAGAATGGCGATGCGTGCACGCGAGAAGAGACACTATGCCCAAACAATGGTTAAAACGCTTCATGCCGGACAGTACGGCGGTAAAAAATCATAAGCATCTTCGGATTTTTGGAAAGCTTTTGCACGAGCCGAATTTATGGCATTTGAATCGACACAGCGTGTGCACGGCGGTCTTTGTCGGCTTGCTAGTCGGTTACATCCCGTTACCGATCCAAACTCTGTTAGCCGGTGTACTCGCCATTTTATTACGTTGTAATTTACCCCTGTCGGTATTGTTGATCTGGTATAGCAATCCACTGACCATGCCGGCGATGTTTTACTTTGCCTATAAACTCGGCTGCTGGCTATTGCTGATCCCACCGCACCAATTTCAGGTGGATATGGGCTGGGTCGCGTTTTCACAACAAGCTTTAGACCTCTGGAAACCCTTACTGTTCGGCAGTTTATTGAGTGGTTTAACCTTGGGGCTTTTGGGTTTGTTTATGAGTCGCTTGGTTTGGCGAGTTTACATTATGACGCGTTGGTCGGGTCGTAAAAAGACTTAGTGTTATTTTGTGGTCTAGACAAGTGGGTCACTTTAGTCTGTAGAAATCGATAAATCATCAATTTTTTTTGCCACGCGATTATCCATTCAAATATCGGCCATTTAGTTAGATTATAGGCTTTTATCGGCCATAATTCTGAAAAGCGCATTCAACTGCGCTTTTGGGATTATGCTAATTGTAAACGTTATTTGACAAAAGTGGCTGCGAGTTGCCGAGTCACAGCGTCCGTGTTTGGGCCAGTGTCGGTTGCTCTGCGAGCTTTAGCATTTCGCGTAGGAGAACCGCCTACCCGACCTATTGCTGAACCCATCAAAAAACGGCGCATTTCGGGTGTCCCAAGAGCATGGTGTACTGCCGTTGGGCTTGCGTTAGTAATTGTGTGACCATTAAGTTCGACCTTGCCATTTAACCAACCCTGATAAGTCCTGGTCAATTCAATTAAATAGTTAAAATCAAGTCCAGCAAAAGGTGTTCCGCGACAATCTTTAGCTAACTGTTGTAGGTTAGTCGTATAGTTTGACAAAATTCTAAATGGGGCAGGCAAATAACGTGATAGTTTACCAAAATCTTCGCCCGATACTTGCGTCCTCAAGGCCTTCAAACAAGTCATCATTTCTTCATGCCGGGTGCGAACATATAGCATATCAACAGCTCTAGCAGCATAACCATTCTTGAATATGAGGAGAAACTGTTTTAGCTTTTCTGCAAATTGAGCTTCAGTGACGTCATTAGGATCACCCAACTCTGCAAATGGGTTATTGATGAAGCTTGCGTAGCAGTCCATCATTCCGGTAAAGAATTTACCATTTTCACCTTCGCCCAAGTTATACTTTTCAACAATCGCTTTTAAATCTTTCATATTCTCAGAAAAATTTTCTTCGATACGTAACAACTCTTGAAACCGACGCACAAAATTTTGTTTTTTCGATGAAGAGGATGTAGAGACTGCCTGCGGCAGTCTTGGGGACTCAGCATCTGAGCCAGGATCAGAAGCCGATCCAGAATCCGACTCAGAATCCGACTCAGAATCGGAGACGTCGGGGGATGAGAAAGTTGCGTGGCCGTCGGTCAGAACACGTTGAGCCGTTTGAGCCTTCAACATATCTGGAACATCAGGTATGAGAGCAAGCACTGACGACTGTACGGCCGCAGATCGTTGTCCCCAGCTAGGTGCTTGCCGAGCATTCCATTGTTTCGCCTTGTCTGACTGAGCTGTTGGCGTGGCTGGACTATCAAGGCCGAGCCTACCCATTACAGCCGCAGCAGCGCTGTTTTGATTCGTACTGTCATCATCATCACTGCTGCCAGAAGCCCTTCGATCAGCCATATTAAATTCCAAGAGCAAAGCTTCCACTTCCGCAATTCTCTCCTCAGCCTGCGTCATGCGCGCGGGCATCAAAGCAGGCTGCATAGTAGTGGGTTGCAGAGTCGCAGCGTAATCAACCGACGCGCCCGTAAGCCTTCGCTGCGGTTGTGCTGCTGCAAGTAATTGTCTACGATTTGTTCCGGGTGCAGGTAACTGACGTACTTGCCCCCCCCGTTTTGTGGGATCAATTTTACGTAAAAAGGTTTGAGGTGGCTCAGGCGATGTAAGC
>SDBT01005427.1_pt1 | contig 21401 bp, 12 predicted proteins | sample 2277101 | NCBI WGS metagenome assembly SDBT01 (sample SAMN10404973, study PRJNA504765) | marine sediment metagenome | isolation source: marine sediment core GS10_PC15, 103 cmbsf | place: Arctic Ocean: Southern Knipovich Ridge | collected 2010
GTTAAAGAGTTTCTCGCCAAGAAGCAACAATCTGGCGCTTGCTCCGGCACGATAGCTAATTACGTCAAGGCGTTTCGTAGTTTCTTCGCCTATCTAAACTCTAACGGCTTGTATCGCTTCGACCTCAATCGTCTTAAGCTGCCTAAGATTAAGTATCGAGAGCGTCGGGTCCCTAAAGACAATGAGATTGCTAGACTTCTCTACTCGTTAAATGACGCGGAAGATGCTATCGCTTTTCTGTTACTCGTTGATTGTGGCGTTAGAGTTCACGAGTTAGTAACCATCAAGCTTAATGCTATCGACTTTAGCGATGCGAGTATCGCCATCAAAGGCAAGAGTGACAAGACACGAACTGTCTATCTCTCGGAGACTACGCTCAAGTATCTACGAATCTATGTTCAATCGATTAAGAGCGAATATCTATTCCCGTCAACGAGAGTCGATGCCGGTATCGCGCACCGTTGTAATCACTACTTCCAGCGTCGGTTGAGTGAGCTATGTCAACGAGCTGGCGTTGAGTGCGTTACGCCGCATCAACTTAGACATTACTTCGCTACTCACGCGTTGTCACACGGAGCCGACGTTAAAGCGGTAAGTGAGATGCTCGGACACGCCGACGTGACCATTACCTTGAAGATATATCACCACGTCAACGCTAAAGCGATTCGACAGATGCATCGAGAGTTTAGTCCAATAGCGAATACGAGACTTTCGTTGCCTGAGGTGATTAGAAGCTAAAAGAATGGTGGGCAGGTCATATCCACCTTGGCGTGATTTACATAGTTCCCGCAAAGTGCTAAATCAGTGTTTGTGAAAAAGCGTATCTGGATTGTGGAAATCGTTATCGAAAATGGCATAGCTCAGTAACGGACACTTTAAGTAGCTGACTTAGTTTTGTTAATACCCCGGATAGAGAGATGAAACTGTGTGTGGGATGCAGTTACGACTTTGGAGAGGGGGGTGGTGTTGACAAAAGCCCAATGCTTGATATGAGCACTCCTGGGGAGGGATTTGGCTGTTGGGCCAGGGTGTAACAAACCGCTAAAAAGTTCAATATCTAACAAAATAAGCTTTTGTTATTTAAGTAGCTTGAGATACTCTATTAGCCGGAACTCATTTAATGTCCTACCGCGGTGTAAAAAGCATTATATCTAACACCCGCGTCACTGGCATATCAACAGACTTGGAGATTTGATCGAATGATTGTTTCGATTGCTGATATAGTTCTTTCCAATCCAATAAGAAAGCAGAGTAGCATTTCAAGTTAACGGTTGTACCTCCAAGATTCTTCATGGCATTTAAGTCAACCATAGGGAAAATATGAGGAAAACTAAAATGCAGGAATTTTGTGACACTGACCCCTGGAGTCAAATCTCTTGAAGATGTAGCCCTTTTTACTGGATACCAGAGCTCACGAATGATTTCATCCGTATCAGTATTTAAAATGTCTATATTGTTAAGCCCTTTCAAAGTAGACTCTAAAGCAGCTAGTTCAAATTTTGCCTGTGTGAATCTGTCACATGTTACCTTGCATATAGTCGGATTCCAAGAAAAGATCAGAGCTATCTTGATCTCTAAGGACTCAGATAAGGACCCATGTTCTTTGAAAAATGAGAGAATAGACGCATAAGTCAATGCGTAGAAGTAACCTGCTCCTATTTCCTGATCTTTTTCCCATTTTTCTTCGAAAGCGGGAACGGACAAGTACCTATCCACCGCTTTTCGGAGACTGACACTAAACATCTGTATCACTTCTCATTGACGCTTTAGATAGCAGGGATCTTAGTTCGTATATGCCAACAACCTACAACTAACAATTTGCATCCTAAACCAGCGGCATCATTTTTTGTAGTAGGTCGGCAATCGGCTTCTTAATAGCCTCGAATTTCTTCTGAAGGCTTTCATGTGAGGCATCTTGAACTTTTTCCCAAGCCGGATCTGAAGGCACCGGGGTAAGTTCAGTGGTGTCAACAAGTCGAAGCAAAGGAGCAAAAGGATAGCCGTGGCGTTTAAGTTGCTTCACAGCGTCTTCTGTAAACCCTGCAAAGTTAGGTGATTTTTCGAAAAGACTGGGGTAAAGAGCCATAGCGATGTCGATATATGTAGCTTCAAGCAATAGTTGGCGACCTTTTTCGACTAGGGCAGCTTGTTCTGCTCGCCTGCGTGCCTCTTGAACTTCAATTTCTTTCTGCTTCACATCTTCAATTCTCTGGTCGAAATCAGCCTTGACCTTGGCGAGAAGATCGAAATTGAATGGCGGCGCTTTGTGTTCTAATGCGACTTCCAATGTGGACAAGGTTAATATTGGCTTTGGGCCGGATTCAGTCGTCACATAGTAGCCACACATCGGTGGATTTTCAGAGGTTTGTTTGACTATCCATGGTGGCAAGTCATTTCGCTGGGGCGTGTCTACTTCTTTTAAGAGTTGATTAAACAGATTATTATCATAACTGAGGAGCTGGAGTGTGCTGGGATATTCATCGAAAAGCCTCGGATCAAATGTCACAGGTACTGCCGCTCCCTCGTTCCACAATTGGTAAGCACCAACAATAGTTCTGTGTGGCTGCAACAGACCTTTCGACTTCGTGAATCGAATAAGAGATCTTTCAATATCAGCTTGCGTTAAAGGCGGCGACTCTTCTTTTCTCTGCTTGATTTCTGCAGCCAAATACTCGTCCAAGTCTAAAATACTAATCTGCCTTTGGTCGATATCACGCTTGATAGCTTCGATCTCTCGCTCTAGAAACTCTACCCGAGCCGCGCCGGTCTCCATTGCCGCGCCCTGGATGGTCCTTGCCACACGAGCTAGAATCGGCTGTAAGTCACCAACAACAGTTTCAAACCAATTAATGCGTCCTTCAAGAGCTTTATATACGTTCGCCTCAACCGTATCCTCGTAAAAATAGTTTCTGATCCAGACTTCACTATAACTCTGGCCGATCCGGTCAATTCTCCCTATCCGTTGTTCAACGCGCATCGGGTTCCATGGCATGTCATAATTGATCATCATGCCACAAGTCTGTAAGTTCAGCCCTTCAGAAAGCGCATCTGTTCCCAAGAGAATCTTTATCTTTTCTTCCTGGAAATCCTTTTTAACGGAGTCTTTGGTAACCCGTTTCCATGCGTCTCCATCCCATATCTCACCGCCCCGTCCCGAATAACAGACCACCGCACGCCCATATACAGAACGGAGCTTCTCCCTCAGGTAATCCATCGTATCAGTATATAGAGTAAACACGATAACCGTTTCCCGTTTTTTCAATAATTCAGCGAGATCCTTGAGCAGTTGCTCCGCTTTCGAATCTACGCTCTGAGGATGTAGCTTACTAAGAAAATCCTCCATATACACGATCTCCTCACGGTAGAGCGAGCGATCGGTTTGTGCTAGGTCTTCCACGATATCGGTGTCGAGATCTTCTTCCTCGACGTCCTCGTCAGTGAGGCCTCCATTGGGACTCGCATCAGGCTCACCACGCAGGAACTGGAGCCGTCGCTCTAAGCTCTTCGTTATTGCATAGAAGCTGGAGGTCAATCGCCGCCGATAAACGGTCATGATAAAGCCAAGACCTTTACGTTCTGCCTCATACTTCTTGTAGAAAAGCGAAATGTACTCCTCAATCCTTTCGTACAGCTCTCTTTCTTCAGGACGCATCTTTACCCAAGCTGGTTCCGGTTTGCGAGTTGGCACCTTGTTATCTCCGAGAAGTCCTCGCTTCTGGTACTCTCGAAGGAGCGACCGCGTATTACGCATAATATAACCTGCAAGCGGGGTATGTCTGCGGACGAACTCAATTAGCACAGCTTGGCCTGCTTCGTCAAGTTGAGAGATGACTGTTCGAGCTTTGTCTTTATATGGTAGATTCTTTATCGTTTCCCATGTCACAAGCCCGACGCGATCCTGAGCTGCTCGGGCAAAGGTTGGGTCAATCATGCCACCGTTTTCTAGATAATCACGTACCATAGGCAACAAGAAGTCCCAATCAGCCCCAAAACCATGACGAACTTCGTCGAAGAATCGCATGAAATTCTGATCGGATGCACCCCAGCGACCTCCAAGGCCTAAAATAGTGAGCAAATCCCAGACCTCGCGTGGATCAACTTGCATAGGTGTTGCAGTGAGTAGAAGCAAGCCACTGGTCCGGTCAGCCAAACCTGCTTCGTTCGGATTCTCCTGGGGTCCTAGTAGCAATGAAAGCAGGCGATTGCGTCGATACTGGCCTGAAAGGAAATCTCTGCGGCGTGCATGATGTGCTTCGTCGATGAGGATAAGATCCCACGGATCGGATTGGTACAGTTCTGACATGCGTTCACGCCGTTTGGCGAGTTGACTGGAAGCTATGATGATAGGGAAGGCATTCCATGGGTTATTGAACGTGAATGGCAATTCTCGGCGAAAGTAATCAGTAAAACCGGAACCATCATATAGAGGAATATTGAGTACAAATTTCTCGTACAACTCTTCCTGCCATTGGCGGCAAACACTTTTAGGTGCGAGTATGAGGCAGCGTCGTGCTTGGCCAGACAGTGCGAGTTCCTTGACTGCGGCTCCACCCTCTAGTGTTTTCCCCAAGCCTACCTCGTCGCATAACAAATACCGTTGGGGATATGTGCTTACTACCTTGTCCACCACTCTTGCTTGGTGTGGCCAGAGACGAACGGTTGAAGATACTTGGCCAAGTAGATGCCCATTCGGTAAATACGGAGCGTCACGGAGGAATTGAAATATTATTCGTTCCAATTGGTCAGCGGTTAGTGCTATGCTCTTTTCTGGCTGTTGCGGCTGTTCGGGCTCCTGTCCCAGCTCCTCCGGGTCCCTAGTTGGCGCTTGCTTAGGAGAGTATCGTAGAAGCTTCTGCCGTACGGCTTCAGGGATGGATAGACCTATCCATCCGTCTTCCTGGTTATTCCACAATCGTTCGAAGTGACTCTTGTGCGTGGTAACATATCCCAGCAACCCCGGTACCCAGGAACAGTAGACTGAAAACATCTCGTAGTTGTGTAACCAGGCTTGTTCGCTCTCGTTAATGCTGCCGGTAAAGACGACCTGGTTACCTTTAACATCCGTGAAGATACCTGTCTTGGGATGGTAGTAGTCATGACACATCGAAGCTGGTAGGGGATGGCCATCTTTCCCTTTTGGGAGGACTACGCGTACCTCCATGGAACCGTGTTCAATCATCCATGCAAGTACTGCCAGCCGCTCGCTTGCAATGGCGTCGGTCATTTCGTCAAGGTTTGAGGTCATGCGTGCCGCGACTATTGCGGCGAGGTCTGCACCACCATGTAGTGCCCTTACATCATCTTCAGAAAGCTGTGCGCCAACGAGCAGTCTCATCCTTCCTCCGTTGGCTATGAGCCGTGCTACACCGGTTGCGGCTACAGCAAGCGCTGATGAAGAGAAGAATCCAGCTGATCGATCATACTGTACCGACCGTGATAGTGCCGGAACATAGAACTCGTTTACCCGGTCGTCATTTGGCCCGTAAGCTATCTGGAAATTATAGTCGCTAAGTAACGACTCCATGGTCAACTACTCCTCGTCATCTCCGTCCTCTTCATCACCTTCCTCCGATTCTACGAATAGTGACCCTTGCTCAGGTAGTTTCAGCAACTCCTCTTCAGCGGGCGCCGTGATGTCGTCGAAAAAGTTCAGACGCAAATCGTCGAGAGTACTTGACTCCGGCCGGATGAACTGGCCACTCTTATCCCGCGTGCGTGGAATGGCATTGATCATCGCTTGAAGGACCATTTTGAAGGTGGAGTCCCCGAGCAGACCGCTCCGCTTTAGAAAAGCCTCGCAGGCACGGCTACCATCTTCGTTGTAGACAAGCATCGCCGTATGCGCAGCATCGAGCCAGCAGTCGAAGGCGACGACCTCGTCGTCAACCATACCCCTTTTTCTTCGAGCAATTGGCTGCTGGAGGATTACGTCCGCGCCCTTTTTGGTGGCGATCCGCTTTGCGCTGATAATCTCGCCCTCCAGCTCCAGTCCTAGGACTATGGCCAGTTTGCGTGCTTCATCACCGGGGAACTGCTCTGCATGGAAGGCATCCCATGCCATAAGATACCAGTCGGTGATCGGATCAAACTGCACTTTCCGGCCTAAGAGCAGTTCCTCTTTACGCAGTGCGATGACTTCCTCACGGGCAAGGTCAAGTGCTATCTCCGGTCGCAAGGTAGCCGGCTGACCGTCTTTGTCAGTCTCAGCAGACAATACCGGCCAGTTTTGGGACAGGATAGAGAGAACAGGCCCAAAAGTACTAATGTAGAGGTCAACGCCGGAGATGCCCTGGGCGTGGAATGCGCGAGCCTTTGACCTTGCCGCCTCACGCACTTTCTCTTTGATGTCATCCCACCATACCGGCTCTGCCTGCTGTCCACGCTTACGGCAGACTAGCAATATGGTGCTTGAGGCAGAGTTCTTCTTAGCCTGGTGCAAGCTGTGCTCACTCTCGGTATGTACTGGCCAGGAGGTCTGAATTGAGAAACCGGCACCAATAAGCGAGGTAGCCAGAGTGTTCCACGCCTCGACTTTCTTATGGGTAAACATAACTGTCAACACGCCATCGGGGTGCAAGAAGCGATGTATTTCTCGGAACGAGGCAGCCATCTTCCTCTCATAATCAGCGCCGGCAAGCTCACGCTTCTTATTCGCTCCCTCAAATCGAGAGTGGTTTGCTACGGTTTCATCATCTTTGTTTGTCAGATCATCTTCAAACCACCCCGGGTATAGATCTCCAATTGTGCGTTTCTGCCAGACATAAAAGAAATCCGAACACTCCGCATACATGACGTTGTCATAGTATGGTGGGTCGATTACTACTGAGTGGATTGAACCATTTGGAATGAACGGCAGGGCAGCGGCGTTCCCTTTTGTGAGGACAAGGGAGTCAAAATTGCTTTTATTACTTTCGAAGAGGCCGGGTGGAGCCTGAGCCAACTTGGCGATGCCCTCATAAGCATCAGCCACCTGGCTAACTGCCCAAGGGAAGAGGTTCACAGCAGCATCGAACTCACCATGGCTCCACTTAAAGCTGAAATCATGTCGTGCAAAAGTGTGGGCCATCACTTGGCGTCCGCTGTGCCAGACTGAACTCCTTGAATCATAATCGGCGGATTTGTCTAGCGCTAATCCTAAATATGTTCTTATTGCTGCTGCTTTCTCTTTGCCACATTCTTTCTCCATCTCTATTTGCATCGTCAGCAGCTCTTCGACGAATGTAACTAGTGAAAGTAGTTGACGAGGAGCGAAGAAATCGCCCCAAGTAGGCATACCGTAATGGAGAGGTCTAGGGTCAGTGCTGTGCTCTGGGAACTGCTCCCGCGGTACTAGTCCTTTTGCCTCCCATTTTGTAAGACGTCTGACAAGTTCCTTCTCTGCCGCACGCACAGCGGCCAAATCATCTTCAGTCGGTGCTCTAAAAATAAATCCCCGGTTTATCTTAGTGGCAATAGCATAAAGCTGCTGTCCCATGCGCCCGGCTTGCGCCTCAGCTTTAATATAATCACCATCAATGGCATCTTGAGTCCACGGACTCCGGCCCACCCCCTGTTTCACCGTGCCCTCGTCAGGCTTGGACGCCACGGCGGACTTTCCTTCCTTGATCTCAAATTGGCATATATCATATTCTGGATTGGCATCAAGTTTGACAGCGATCTGCTTCGCGCCCTTCTGAAGCCACCAGTTGGGCGAGAGCGGGACAGGCTTACCTGTTGACGGGCAGGCCACGGTTCGTGCCCAAATGTAGGCATGAATAGACTCGCCTGGCTGCTTCGGGAAGTAGGGATCGAGACGTTCCTTCACGCGCCTAGCTAAAATATTGCCCCACTTCTTTATTTCACCAGCAAAACCTGGCCCGAAGCGCGCCGGGTAATTGAGTGTTGCCTTGAGGATGACGGAGGCAACCGGATTTAACTCGTTTGCAAGGGTACGGAACCCGAAACGCTTGGCTTCAAATGGTATCGACCCGCCGCCTGCCATTGGATCGCAAACCGAGACGTCACGCGTGCCCCAGTTGTTTTCCAAAAGGTCTCCCAGCGTTTCGAGTTGTTCCTGTGTAGGGCTATTTGTGAAAGCACGTTTGTAGCCATACGGGTCGCGGTCAAGTTTAATCCCGCGCTCTTTGGCTAAAGCGATAAGCTTGCGCCCGGCTACGGGATCGCCGTTGATCCCAATTAGCTGTAGGAACCAATCTTGATAACTCTCCTGGGTAGGGAACTTTTCGAGCAGCTTCTGCGGCCAGCCTCGATGCCAAATCGGCAATAAGCTGCCTAGGATGGCAGCTCGGCTGATTGTCAAAGGCCGCCGCGCCCACCAGACGTGTAGAAAATACAAGGGTGGTAATGCCGAGGAGGCTCCTCGCTCACGCATACATTCCGCACCAATCTTATCGATTGGCATCCATTGCTCAGAGAGCACAAAAACTGGCAGTTTTGCCATGCTATTCCTCCGCCATCATAATCCGTACCGCCCGGCAGGCGCGGTGTCGGTCACTGGATCGCGAACATTTCGAGAACCAGTAGTATACTTCCTCAGTCTCCATTTGCCAGATTGAGCGAGACACCGCCTCGATGCGCTCGAGCTTGCGGAGTGGTTTCACGGCCAGGAACAGCAAACCTAGGCGAACGCCCTGCTCTTCGTCGATGGCGAAGGGTGTCCGACGGTTGGCACGCAGGTCACTACTCCGATAGCCATTCTTCTTGATACCTTCCAGCACATGGTCGAGCACGGCTGTAAGCGCTGTGCCCCATATTTTGACTACTCGTGGCATTGGGTCAGGGTTGCGGTCACCATTAAGCCTGCGTTGGAGCAACTCCAGACCGTATACAGTGTCGGATATTGGAAACACCATCATTTCAAAGGGTTTGTCGTCTATCACTTACTCTCCTTGTCAAACGGTTCCGCTGTCAGTGAAAGCTTGCCGAACCCAAGCTGAGCGAATATATCACGTACAGTTTGGAATTGTTCGCCATCAAGAGCCAGACCGTCATCGAAGTCGACGCGCAGTTCGGTGCGCACCTGAACTTTGTCTGCCTGTTTTCCGAAGGCGTCAGTGAGGGTTTTGACCTGCTTATATCGGTCCCAAGAGCCGGAGAATCGCACTGAAAATGTCTCATCATCAAACTCGCAGTTCATGGTCTGTTCGACCTTGAAGGAGCCTTTCCCGATTTGAGGAATAGCAAGACCGATGAGACGGGAATCATTGGATGCCTCTTTACCAGTACCCTCTACTTTGACGAATAAGCACCGAATCCGGTCAACCTTACGGTCGTGAGCCAAGTCAAGAATTGCTTGAAATACTTGGCCAGGTGCTCCATCGGAACCAAGGGGTTTCTTCTCCCCCTCATCTTCTTTTTTGCCAACTTCTTCGCCACAAACGCACTGATCTGTTGGATAGCCACACACTGGGCACTTTTGCTTCTCTTCACCTTTGATCGCTAGCCCCATGTTGTTAGCTTCCTCCAGGGTGTATAGCACCGCGTCTTCACTGATTTCGATCGTAGGTACTGGAGATGGTAAACCAAATACCTCGGAGTCACCGGGTGTCTGGTATACCCAAGTGCCTGTTTTCTTGCAACCATCCCGAATGGTCTGCTTAAGTTGGTTAAGGTCAAGCAGTATTTTTAAGCCGAGTCGTTGAGCAAAGGCACGACGTAATTCCTCCGTAGTTGCATAGTTTTTACCTGCAGGCCAAACTTTTGATTTCACGTAAGCGGCACTCAGGGATTTGTCGTCACCGGTCAACACTTTTTCCAGTTGACGTAAAACACGCAGAATTATCTGAGTCTGGTCCTGCTCCACATTTCCCTGATCCTGGGCCGGGAGCATCTCACGAGCCAAACGGCTGTGCTTTTCCGATGCATCAGCACTAGGATAATACAAAAACCGATATGCTTTTGTAATGGCCACACGGTATTGAAGTTCGGTTTCTTCCAGCATGCCCTTTAACTTCTTGCGCTGCTCATCTGCGAACTCCTTCATCCTATCAGCATCATTGACGATCCTTGTTATAGCATAATGACGACGAGCCACCTCAATCATACGCTCAACCTGGTCGTCATCGGCAACAAGAAAGAGGACATTATTTTTGTAGGTACGAAAACCCTCCTGGGTACCAGCGTGGTCGAAGATCTTTACGACAAGTTCTGGTGGCGAATCATTTGCGGCTGTTGTTATAGCTGCATCATAATGAATTACCACAAGCTTCGGTTCTTTGGTATTGTCGTCAACCTCAGCCGCCTCGCTTGGAAAATACACTGGCTCGAAAATGCCTTTGCGCCAAACATTCTTTATCCGCCGATTCAGTTCCTCCTTCGGTTTTAGGCGACCTGCAATTTCGACCTCGTCAGCGACCAATTTATTGAGCGATGGCTCGGTCTTAAAGCGGTATTTACGTCCGTCGTAGTCGAGAAACCAGGCGGAATCCAGTAACCCTTCTATGGCTTTCTGAACATGTCCTGCATCATCCCCGGGAGCCAGTACGCTCAGTAGCGCCTCCCGCGGATCGGCACCCGAAGCAATGCCTTGCACGATACTGTGAAGGAACACTGTCGTGCCAAAACGGCGGGCATAGGCGGGTCTACCTGCTTCGATAAGCGGGCGGTCCACGATTGTGGCATGCGCCGCGCTACCCTTTAATGGGCTTACAATGTCTGCCTCGACCACCTGTCGGTACTGAGGACGTTTGAGACGCGAAGTCAACTCGTTTATGATATCGTCAACGCTAAGGTCGATATTATGTGGATGTATCAGCCATGTCTCCTTGGGCTTTTCTTTCCACAACTGACGTACAACCAGGGCAAGCAGGCGTAGTGCGCCACGCGTCCTCTGAAAATCGGGGATAGTAGAGGTCTTTCTATTCAAGGTCGTAATAAGCTCTGGTGAAAATGGGTAATTCTTCTCTATTTCTTCTTTGTATTCGGTACGTACCGAGCTCTCTGGAAGGTCAACATGTTTGGTAAGTTGTTCTTCGTAATAGTCGTGATAGGCTTGAGCGGTGATAGTAGCTTCGCTGCGATCCACCTTTTCAAATAATCGGTGAGTCACAATCGGTGCGATTTCTGTCTCAGAAGTCGGGGTGATTATGCGCTCTTGTCGAGCCGTAACCTTGCCAGCCTCAACTAGGACTGCCTGTACTTTCTCGGTTTCTGTCGCGAAGGCGTCTTTTGAATCTGCAAGAGTAATGACGACTACGACCTTCTGCATTTTAGCTGCGAAAGATAGTAAACTCAATAAGAAGGAAGAGGATTGTTCGGCAAGTGTCGAGTTGACCACGGCGATGCCCTGTGCTTTACGCAGGAATGCCGCAAACTCATCTAGCATAATTAGAGCAGCTTGGTCACCAATAAGTTTTTCAAATACCTGCACACCAGGTGCAATCCTCGCCTCATCCGACTTTTGCAGAATCTTGTAGCCCTCTACGCCGCCGATCTGGTAAGCAATTTCACCCCAAACCGTGTATGTTATGCAATCGCCGTGATCTAGACCGTTTGACGGGTCCAGATCTGAACCGACAACCCCTGCAATCTGTTTTATAGGTTTCGCCGGTAGGAGCCCTGCTTCGACAAACCTTTCCAAAATCTTCGCGCCAGCTTTTCCTGCATGAGCAGCATGGTAAAGTCCAATGAGATTGTGCGTCTTCCCACCGCCGAAGCTTGTCTCTAGCCGGATTATTGGTGCGCTTGTCGGTTTAACCCCGGACAGCCGACCCAATGCTTCCCGCAATAATGTCTTGATACCTTCAGTCGGGTAGGTATGATCGAAAAATACTTCTGGGTCACGGTAAATCGGATCGGCCTTTGCATCGATCACGTCGCGGAGATGAGCCGCGAATTTCTCCTCACGGAGATCACCAGTGAGCACATCACCTCGGGGCTGGCAGTTATCGAAAATCAGTTTCATAGGACCTCCTTACTAGGACGGAAAGCTTCTCGGAGTCTTGAGTTGTGTACGAGACCAGACTAGTAGGTCACTTATCGGGTTCGATCTCATGATTTGTTCCTATCCTCTTTTCGTGGGTTTTTATACGTAAGCGAGAACTCTCTAAATTTCTCCTTTGGTATTAACCAGGTATTATGAATCTTTTCCGCAGGGATACGCCCCGTTGACAAAGACGTTTTATCGTCTCAGGGTGAACAGCTAGCAACGATGCGGCTTCTGGGACCCGTAAATAAGAATCAAGCAACGGCATAACTAACACCTCTTTGTATCGACTGCGCTGTCTCGTTGACGAAATAGTAACACTCATGAATCGCGTACGTCAAATAGTTTCTTAGGAGCTTCCCGCGAAATACGCAAATTATTCAGGTTCTAGCTTCGACCACTTTAGGAATGGTTGATCTGCCAGCTTCGGATTGCCTTACACGTTACCGTATTTCGCGGGAGCCTATTCTTAGACAACTCCATAGTCTATAAAAGGCCATTAGGTCTAGTGAGAGAAAGCTTAAGATTACAAAACGTCAGATTGTTACCTCATGAATCTCTGGGCGTGTGGAATGTAGTTACTACAATTGAGAGGGAGGTGGTGTAACTGCTCACATAGCACGTCTTAGCTTTGCTTGACACCTTGAACCTAAGTCAGGGTGTCAAATATTTAACCTCATAACCGGAACCGGATGGGATAAATCTATAATAAATTTCTACTCTTGACAAATGCCCGCATCGGGATTAGAGTTGCCTTAAAATGAGTAAGTTCTATATCCCAGCAAGCAATCCAGAAGACTGGAAACCTCTCCTAGCCAAACCAGATAAGCACTGGAGAACCGGCTACTCAGCTAAAGCACTCGCCTACTGCTGGCAAGAAGCCAATGGTTTCCCAGCAGAAGTAAAGAAGGTATTCAAGAACTCCAGCATTGATCTTTTCCAAGATACCCAGATGCTGGTTGCCTTCCCTGAATATAAAGTGCCGCTACCTGGCGGTAAGAGAGCTTCCCAGAATGACATATTCATATTGGCTAAGAGCAAGGAGCAGCTTATCTCAATAGCCGTTGAAGGCAAAGTTGATGAATCGTTTGGAGAGATAGTCTCCAAGTGGAAACTGAAGGACAGAGGCGGTAAAGAGGATAGGTTGAAGTTCCTGTGTGATGTTCTGCAGTTAGATGTGGATAGGATTGACCATATTCGGTACCAGCTATTGCACAGGACGGCTTCAGCGGTAATAGAAGCCAAGAAGTTCAATGCTGAGAATGCCCTGATGTTGGTTCACGCCTTTAAGAAAACTGAGGAAAATTATGACCAGAGTTTCCGGGATTACGGCCAATTCTTGGAGTTGTTTGGTGCAGAAGGTAAGTCTGATTCGATAGTATCTGGTGGAGATATCGATAGTATCAACCTCTATTTTGGGTGGGTTAGAGGAGAAATAAAGCATTTAGAGAAATGAGGTGAAAATATGGATATAGGTAAAATAAAGAAATTAGGTGAAGCTGAAATTCGTAGATTATGGCCAAATGAAGCTAAAGATTTCTCACCGTGGCTTGCCAACAATATATCCATATTAAATGATATTCTCAATATTAGGATTGAAATCGAAGAAATTGAGGGAGCTGTTGGCGATTTTAGATTGGATTTATCTGGTATCGATGGAGTATCGCAAAGACCTGTTGTAATTGAATGCCAATACGGTAAATCAGACCATGACCATTTGGGCAAAGTAATAACTTATTCGGCAAGTAGAGAAGCAGGGATTATGATATGGATAGCGAACAAGATACAGACAGCTCACAAGCAAGCTGTTGAGTGGCTTAATAAAATCTCACCACAAGATATGGCATTTTACGCCATTGAGTTAGAAGTATTAAAAATTGATGATTCAAAGCCAGCTCCCGACTTTAAGATAGTAGCTGGACCACCTCCAGCAAAGAGGCGGGAAACTGTTTCAATGGAAGAAGTAACACCTCGCAATAGGCAATACCAACAGTTTTTTGATAGACTAAAAACCAGAATCAATGAATTGGAGCCTAATTTTACTAGAGCTAAAGGATTACCACAAAGTTGGTGGGGAGTTGGACTCGGTAAAACAGGCTTTTCTATGGTAGCATCATTTACTATAGCTGGGACATTTAGGATTGAAGTATATATTGACGCCGGCTCGAAGGAAGAAAATGAAAATGCTTTACTGCAATTAAAGGAACATAGACTTTCTATTGAAGAACACATTGGCTGTGAACTTAAGTGGGACATATTGTCTGATAATCGAATGAGTCGAATTTCAACGTCAATCAGTGGTTCTATTGATGAGGATGAAAAAAAACTCCAGGAATTAATTGATTGGGGAACGTCTATGATAATTCAATTTAGAAAAGTATTTACACCTCTAATAAGAAACATTGGAATAGGTCTAGCTTAACCAATTATGTAATAATCCAGATCCTCAAATCCAAAATCAGCGTACTCAAATTGCTTAAGCATACTAAATATGCTTAGGTTGCATTTATTTTGCAAATACACAACATTCTAGTGCATCTAAACACACTTGCTTATGTTGCTTGAGTAGGTAACCCATACACTTGAAACCTATCAACGCCGAAAATCAGCCTCAACCCCTATTGTCCTCTCTCTAGCTGCTTTCTGAATCTCCCCAAGACAACGGAGGAAATCTGCTTCCAGGTCACCTTCATATGACTGAGATTTATTTCTATTCTGTTCCTGGAATTTCCGCAGATATACCGTTGGGTTAATTAGTGAAGCTGGGTAATCCCAAAGAATATCGGCCAAACAACGTCTGAGGTCTGAATTAGGGTTATCTCTACCAGGAAGACTGTAAAGCTTGGGGTAGAATTGGATAAGGAATGATATTTGGTCCTCGGAGAGGTATTCCGATGGGCATGTCTGGAATTGGCCATATCTGTATTTATTGGAGCCGCAAGTAGCGTGGCATACACCTATTAGTTCAGGCCTATCAGTAGCAAAGATAAGGGTTGGGTTACCGCGCTGAATCGGGCGCTGGCAGAAATAGCACTGATGCTTCCAGGTTATCTTTTGCATTATTGTCTATTATAGCCCAGTGTTTTTACAACGGATAGCTTAACCAGTTTCTCAAGCTGCAAGGTCAGTCTGTTCGCTACAATAAACTACTTCTATGCTTCCTCAGCCTTGAAGCAAAGTCCTTCCCATTTCCCACATAATTGTCGAGCTCTACCCAGAAACCTTTACTATGATTCTTTATTCTGGTATGGACAAGCTCATGCAGAATCACGTAGTCTATCAATTCATCTAGTAGTCTGAGTAGCTTCATATTGAGGCTGATATTATTTTTGTGTGAGCAACTTCCCCATCGGGTTTTCTGATTGCGAATAGTTACTTTGTTGTAGGTGAAGCCATGTTGAACAGCCAGTTGTTTGAGCCTGTTGGTTAGCTTCTTCTTGGCCTTGACCGTATCGATAATTACCGATGAATTCACAGCCTGTCTTTGGCTTTCCATCCGCTTGATTCTGACCAAGTGCTTCTGTATCCATGGTTTCTTCAGATTGACGAATTCCAGAGCTGATTTGAAGGATACTCGGTTTGGGATGGCTACTCTAACCCCATTGGATGGCTTGATGGATATAATGACCCGCTTGGCCCGTATACTTCGTTCAAACAGGATTAGGCCAACACCGTCAACATAGATTGTGCGGGAATCTGCCATTGCTTAAGCTATTTCTGGGGTGGTTCGTTAACTAAGTATATAATATGCTTTGGTTACATTTATTTTGCAAATACACAACATTCTAGTGCCTCTAAACACACTTGCTTACTGCGGCTTGGGTAGTTAAGTGCCAAAATCACTGCTGCTCTTGACAAAAGCCCACAGCAGGATTAGAGTTTCCATAAAACGAAGTTCGGCTTTGGGATACGTCATCTGCTCCTTTATCAGTTAGGTAAGTTGATAAAATGAAAACCGTGGAAGTGCATAAATTAGCTGAGCAAGCTATGACTCGAATAGTAGAAGATGGGACTTCGGATGAGGCCATTCCGATCAATTTTCGCACTGTACTCGGATCAATGGGTAATCGAGACAGATACACGCATCTTATTCATTCATATCCGGCGAAGCTTTTTTATAGGATTCCCCAGTTAATTTTACTGTCTGACATCGGTAAAAAAAGCAATCTTGTGGTAGATCCTTTCTGTGGATCAGGAACAGTATTACTTGAATCCCGACTAGCAAAAAAGAATGCATATGGCACAGATATAAATCCCATCGCAAGGCTGATCTCCCGAGTTAAGACTAGTAGCTATAATGAGGAGGACTTAAGAAAGCAGTGGCGAGATATTAAAAAACAAATGTCCAACGAACATGTCACCCAAGAAATAGTAACTTTCCCTAATATAGACTATTGGTTTGATAGAAAAACAATCAACGACCTTAATAAAATTCGTTCTATCATAGAAAACACCTGTGATGATAACTTCAAGGGCTTTTTTGAGGTTTGCTTTTCCTCGATTATCAGGAAGGTATCTCTGGCTGACCCATCAATTGCACCACCTATAAAGCTGGATCCTGACAGACTGCAGAAGAATAGCGAGAAGTATTTAAAGGCATTTAAACTCGCTCAGGCTCGCAAAAGCCAAAATGTATGTGAAATCTTTACCATTAACACTGAAAAGAATATTCAGCGAGTGTCTCAGTTGGCATCGCTAGGCTTAGAAGGCTCTGAGCCATTAATTCCAGATAATACAACAGCCTTTGATACAGGTCTTGCAGAAGGTTCTGCTGAGCTTATCATAACATCCCCACCATACATGGGTGCTCAGAAGTATGTAAGAAGTGTCGAACTAGAGCTCTTCTGGTTAGGTCATCAAGTTGAAGAAGTAAGAAACATAGACAGAAACACAATTGGAACAGAGCGCGTGTATAAGAAAGAATACGAAAGAGAACCTAAGTGTGGTCATCCAGAATTGGATAAAATGATCGCAGCTGTTTATCAGTTCTATCCTCGAAGGGCTTACATGGCTGCGAAATATCTGACTGATATGAAACGTTTTCTTTATGAGTGCAGTAGAATATTGAGGCAGGATGGCCATGCATTTTTGGTTATTGGTAACAATAAAGTGTGTGGTACTTGGTTTCCTATGGATAAAGCGATAATTGATTTCGCATATAGTAGTGGCCTTGTTCTATACCGATCCTTGGTTGACTCTATCCCTAGTAGAGGTCTTATGACCAAAAGAAATAAGACAGCATCGGTGATACCGGAGGAACGCATACTATGGTTTAAGAAAGACATTCACAATGTGAGGGCACATTAATGAGGAAAAACCCTTTTGCTATAACTAAGACTGAGGAATTCAATCATAGATTTCAAGAACTGGCAGCTCTACTCTACTTCACTGTACCCGTTGACCATCTGCTGAGCCGGTCAAATGTATTCATCGAAGGAAGTCGCGGCTCTGGCAAATCAATGTTCCTTAAATTTCTTTCACTTGAAGGTCAAGTAGCTTATCGTGAACTTGAGAAGAAGGGTAGAATACACTCACTTCCTGCACATGATCCCTTTACGGGTGTATACGTAAAGCTTGAGGCTATCTTATACGGGCCACAGGAATATGAAGACCAGCCAGGTTTCGACGGAGCATTCCTACAGTTTTTCAATCTACACTGCATAGAAAGCCTTATTAAAACAATTGACATTGGAAGGAGAAATAGAGAATTAAATTTTGAACCAGATGAGGAACAAAGGGTTGTATCTGATCTAGAAACCTTGTTGGGGTTGCAATCCCGTATACCTGGTACGTTTCAAGGCCTTTATATTGCTGTGAAAGATGCAAGAGGGAATGCATATCGCCATCTCAATACTCCGCCTTATACCGCGGGACCATTAAGTTCTGGAGATTTTCTATGGACAGTGGGTGATGTAATATGTGGCCTGCTAGGCTGTCTTTCTGATAGAAGGTTTTACTTTCTATTAGATGAGTTCGATAATTTGACAGAATATCAACAGAGGTTAATCAACACATTAGTTCGCAAACGTGACTTCCCAATAACTTTTAAAATAGCCACGAAGAAACACAAGGTTATTTATGAAGATCGGTACGGTAATCCTTTGAATCAATTTGATGATTATCAACTTGTAGAACTGGATGACAATGATTTTGGTATAGGAAGTACTTTCCTGAACAATATAGAAGAAATAGCTAATTTGAGACTTAGACAGGCTGGAATAACTGGCATAAGTATAAAGGATCTGCTTGGGGTCGCAGAGCCAGAACGCTCCCCAGGAGTAGAAGCTCAATACTATGGTTTCAGAATGGTCGCGACTTTATCATCTGGAATTGTTAGACCTTTTCTCGAATTTTGCAGAGAAATGTATGCTAGAGGAGATTTTGAAGACGAAACTGTTCCAATCAGTACTATTCCGAATCAAATTCAAGACCATGTTTTAAAAGACAGGGCGGAGCATCTTTACAATAGACTGAGAGACGTGAATACAAGCGAGCCTGAATTAGAGGCGCTGGTCAGCGGAATAGGTAATCTTTTTCTACAGAAATCAACAGTCTCAGGTGGGACGGAAAATCAGGTAATAAGACTCGAAGTCCTCGACTATAAGAAATTACCTTTATACACTCGTCAACTCTTTCACAGGGCTCTGGAGTATGAAGCGCTTGTAGTACCAAATAGGTCTCGTGTTGAAAAGAACCGTCCTGGTCCAAGTACAGGTTTTATACTAAATCGGCTCCTTTGTGTTCACTTCCGTATTTTCCCGTCTAGTAGATGGGACGTTGAGGTAACGGCAAAGGATGTTGAAAAATTGCTTTTATCACCAGATGAAGCTATAAAGGCGCTTGTAGGCGGGAAGAAAAGGGTAATCAGGAAGAGCACCAAAAAGAGTACCGGAGCTACGTTCTATGACCATTTGCTTATGACGCCTTGCCCTGTCATGGAAAGAAACTGTGATTACCATGTAGAGAATCATTACATGGGATTTTTAGCCATACGTTTGCCTGAGGAAGGTAAGATTAGAGTTGCCAAGGAGCTACTAATTGCGGAGATGGCTAGAAGAAAGAGCACTGAAACTCCTTGGGATTTGAAGAGCGCAGAGGAATTGGTACCTGAGGGTGATATTGCTTGCAAGGCATGCCGTCGTATTTTGATGTGCGGTTTTGGGTTGTATGAGGTAACAAAGCTCAACGCGAATGTAATGTTTGAACTGGGTATTGCCATCTCTAACCGACGTAAAAGTCTCATATTATTAAATACTGATGAGTCAAAGGAACCACCAGAACCAATAAGTAGCCTCGAATACATTCAATACTCAATCACTGCTCGTTCTGTTGGGAAAATACTGGATGATAAGATCATTCCTGCAATACAGAACCAGAACAGTATGAGAGGATACTTAGGGCTAGGAGCTCCAGACAATCTAGAATCTATAGCAAAACGAGCCTTAATAATCTTACCTGGAGATGACTACTATCAGGAAACTATAGGTACTTCCCTAGAAAAATTACTTAGCGATTACGGCTATTCTTGTCTTAGGGAAAAGGAAGGTAGAGAACTACATGAATTACAGCGTGCGATTGTGCGAATAGCTGAGTCAGAGATTTGCTTGATAGACACTACATTCAAAGACTCAGTGCGATCCTTGTATTTGGGAGTGGCACTTGGTTACAAGAAGCCTTTCGCTAATTTGGTGGATATCGATTCGGACCCGTCTGGAGCCGTGTTTACTGATGCGAAACAGAAATGCGTTCTGGAATATAAAGATCCAACTACCCTTGTTTCTGGTGTTAAAAAATTCTTAGACACACGAACAGCTAAGGGGTGAATTGAAATTGGATAACAGTAAGGAAGCTACGTTATATTTATGCGCAGCTAGCTTTGAGGAGAGATGCCTAGCCTTTCCCAACAGCTTGTCAACGCTTGGCCCTTACGACAAATTTATCCTTCTAGATTTCCAAGGATATTTCAACGTAACGCAGTATTGTAGAAACCTAGCTAAAGTGAGAAACCTACTGCAAGACAAGGGAATAAAGCCTGAGATTGTGGAATGTTGGGTCAAGTATCCACTGCATACATTGACACATATAAAGAAACTGCTCGTGGACAACGACACCTGGGCTCAAGTAGTACTAGATATATCGGCTCTGCCGAGGACTTATATATTTCTTATAACAGATTATCTAAGAACGCTAACGGAAAAGTTGGTAGTTCGGTACACTAGGCCCACTTTCTATGGTGATGAATTAAGCCGAGGTGCTGGCTGGGCTAGTCCAATCCCAAATTTTGAGGGATCACTTTCCCCTGAAGCTGAAAAGATACTATTTTTAATTCTAGGATTCGAGGGCAATAAGTCTGAATATGTATGGGAAATATTGTCTCCCAAGAAGACAATAGTACTTATAGGTGACCCGCCTTACGAGCTATCTTTCATTGAGGAAGCGAAGAAAAGGAACGACTTTTTCTTTAACAAACCCAGGAGTGACATTCTAGGAGAACGAATCCATACTTCAGATTTGGAGTCGATATTCTGCAAACTTGAATCTCTATACTTACGGTACTTTAAGAAAGAAGTAACTTCCAATAATGTGGACATACTCGTATGTCCACTAGGTACTAAACCCCAATCACTAGGAACGTATATGTTCGCTAAGAAGTATTCAGACGTACCTATTATCTACGTGTCTTCAGCATACTACTTTACTGAAAAATATTCCAAAGGTATTGGTGAGACCATTACATATGACGTATCAGCCTTATCGAAGAAACTGGGTATTGAAAAGTAAAACTTATTTTTCTATGGCCAGCACTTGCTCGATTGGAGTAAGGGGAAATGATAAATGGTTACAACATTGAAGTAAAACTCTTAGCAGCTACAGGCTTGTCTCAGCCGATAAGTTTGTCACCTAGTACATCAACAAGCTTGCCTTGTGAAGAATTAATAGAGTATGCGGGCCGACTATGTTGGGATACGACAGATCAACTGGGCCGGAATCCTCAACGCATAAAAGAATGGATTGAGGTTGGACATGAGTCAGTCATTGAGCACGCTTCTGCTACCTTCTACATAAGAGCCAGTAGAGCTTTTACACACGAACTTGTACGTCATAGATTGGCGAGCTACAGTCAACGAAGTCAAAGATATGTAAAAGAAAGTGAACCCAAATATATTGCGCCGCCTGAGCTTAATTTAATTGAAAGTAGTGAGACGGCAAGTATATTTAAAAAAGCGATGCGTGAGGCTTGGGAGGCTTATAATGAACTCCTTAAACTTGGTGTTAAGCCGGAAATAGCTCGATATGTCCTGCCTAATGCTTGTGAGACTCAAATAGTAATGACAATGAATTTTAGAGAACTCAGACACTTTATAAAACTGAGAACAAGTGAGAAGGCCCTTCCTGAGATGAGGGCAGTAGCAGGCGAGATTAGGAGAATGTTGAAGGAGTTAGCTCCAAAAGTGTTTAATGACTTGTAGTTTAGTCT
>SDBT01005428.1_pt1 | contig 21394 bp, 21 predicted proteins | sample 2277101 | NCBI WGS metagenome assembly SDBT01 (sample SAMN10404973, study PRJNA504765) | marine sediment metagenome | isolation source: marine sediment core GS10_PC15, 103 cmbsf | place: Arctic Ocean: Southern Knipovich Ridge | collected 2010
TACCGCCGAGCCTGTTGGCTCCATGAACCGATACGCATGCACATTCCCCGGCAGCGTAAAACCCGGGAGATTTTGTCTCGCCATCGGCATTGCAATCGATTCCGCCCATCGTGTAATGCACAGACGGATTGACGGGGATGGGCTTTTCGATCGGGTCTAAGCCTGCGAAATCGAGGCAAATCTCTCGAATACCGGGAAGGCGCTCGAGGATCTTATCTTTGCCAAGATGTCTTAAGTCGAGATGAACGTAATCGCCTTCAAAGCCTCGTCCCTCCTCGATCTCCGTGGCTATGGAGCGGCTGACGATATCTCTCGGAGCCAGTTCCATCACCTTTTCCGAAACATAACGCTTCATGAAACGCTCTCCCTCGGCATTGATCAGGTAACCGCCTTCGCCGCGGCAACCTTCAGTCATCAGGATATTTGATTTAAAGAGGCCGGTCGGATGAAACTGGATAAATTCCATATCTTTCAGAGGAATCCCAGCCCAATAAGGTATTGCCAGGCCTAACGCGGTAGAGATATGCGCATTGGTTGTGTTCCCATACATCCTCCCGGAGCCGCCTGTAGCGAATATTACGGCATTGGCCCCGATCATCTCCAGGGTACCGTCGGGGATGTTAAGGGCAACCACTCCTTTACAGACGCCTGAATCGTCTATCGCCAGTTGGAGAACCATCCATTCCTCATAGTAGCGGGTATTGAGTCGGATCGTCTGCTCGTAGAGTGTATGCAAAAGATACAGCCCGGTTTTGTCGGCCCCATAGCAGGTTCTCGGGTAGCCTGCGCCGCCGAATGGACGTTGCGCGATTTTCCCGTTGTCCATCCTTGAGAAGGGGCAACCCCAGTGCTCCATTTCATAGATCACACCGGGAGCATCGGACGTCATGTTGATAGCAGTCTGCTGATCCGCCAGGAAGTCGGAGCCTTTGATAGTGTCGTAGGCGTGTCTCTCCGGAGTATCATCGCTGGAATCCGGATTGTTGGCCAGCGCCGCATTGATTCCACCCTGCGCCGCTCCTGAATGCGATCTCAGAGCATGAACCTTTGAAATCAAAGCCACATCGGCGCCACCCGAAGCAGCCTCGATGGCGGCACGCATGCCGGCCAGGCCTCCACCAACTACAACCACGTCGTGAAAAATCATACCTGCCCCCCCACCGTCGGATGAGAACCAAATACCCGCGGTAGCATGACAGCGAAGGTAATGATCGCCAGTATTGCAAACACCGCTACCATAACGGTAACCAGGGTCTTATGTCTTCCTGAAATATCCGCAAAGTCCATCACGGCTATAACGATGCCGTTTACCATATGGAAAAAGATTACCAGAATCAGGCCAATCTCCAGGAAATGGAAAAGCGGCGTCTGAACCGATTGAAGACGGGCATTGAACGCTTCAGAACCATCGTTCGCAGATCCTAACACCCAGAGATGAGTGAACAGGTAAAACAAAAGAAGGAGTCCCGTTATGCGATGAAGAAACCATGACCAGGTGCCAACATTTGGATTGAGTTTGACCTCATCCATGGTACCCCTGAATACATCTATGATCTTCATGCAGCCCCCCCTCTGAAAAATGCGCTCAGGGTAGTGAAACCGTAGTAAGCAGCCAGGATACCCATTATCCACAATACAACCAACCACACCTTCTGGATTATTTTTGACGGTCTGAAATCGAGCACAACAGCCCAGAGGCCATTCAACCCGTGGAATAAAGCGGAGATAATAAACAGAAAATAGAAAATCGACCAACCCACGTTTCCTTGAAGCCGGTCTATAACAAATGTGAAATCTAGCAAGCCCTGCGCTGTAAAATCAAAATCCCAGTGGAGCACTTTTACATGAGTGAATAAAAAGATCGCTAAAAACAGACCGGATACTCTTTGAAGCAACCAGAATAATACGCTTCTGGTTGCGATTGTGTGACTCATCCTACGCCTCCTGCAAGGATCCGGCTGAGGCAAACGTCGAATCTACAGGGATTCATAGACGTAACCTTACCCAGGATAAATTCAGCATAATGAGATTGTAAAATCTTATTTGGGAATAATTGTTTTTCACGGTTCGGAATAAGAAAGTCCTTCTAAAGAATTTTTCTTTCACTTTAAAGCCAGGAGACGTTCACATCATCTCCGGTATTTCACAACCCCTTCCGTAAACAGGTTTCCCCCATGACTATCCTGAGCGACAATCACCGGGAAATCTGTGACCTTCAGCCGACGAATCGCTTCCGGCCCCAATTCCTCGTATGCCACTATCTCCGATTCGGAAATCTTCTTGGCGATGAGCGCTCCGGCTCCACCGGTAGCCACAAAATAGACGCATTTGTATTCCTGCAAAGCTTTAGTTACTTCGGTGCCCATCTCGCCCTTGCCGATCATCCCCTTCAAACCGGTTTTCAGCATGACGGGTGAATATTTATTCATTCTACCGGACGTCGTTGGCCCGGCCGAACCTATGACCTGCCCCGGCTTTGCAGGGGTCGGACCGACGAAATAGATTATCTGGCCGGTCGGGTCGAAAGGCAAACTCTTATTATTCTTTAATAGCTCCACCATCTTCTTATGGGCGGCATCGCGCGCAGTATAAATGTATCCCGTTATGATCGCCTTCTGACCCGAATGAAGTTTTTTTATATCCTCATCCTTCAGCGGCGGATTCAATCTTATTGCTTCCATATTTATAATCCCCTCAGATAACTATTTCTTTGTGGCGAGCCGAATGGCATTGGGTGTTGACGGCGACCGGGAGACTTGCGATATGACAGGGATGAGTCTCTATATGAACCGCCAAAGCCGTAATCCTGCCACCCAGCCCCTGGGGACCTATTCCGGTATTATTTACTTTTTCCAGAAGCTCTCTTTCCATTTCAGCGTAGTAGGGATCGGAGTGAACGCTGCCCACTTCACGAAGGAGCGCACGTTTGGCGAGATATGCACATTTGTCGAACGAGCCACCGATGCCTACACCGACGATAATAGGCGGACACGGATTCCCGCCGGCGTTTTTGACCGTCTCCACGACGAAGTCTTTTACACCGGACTCACCGTCCGAGGGCTTGAGCATCCTGATAGCGCTCATATTCTCCGACCCACCGCCCTTGGGAAGAATTATGATTTTGATCTTATCGCCGGGAACAATGCTGACCGAGATAACTGCCGGCGTGTTATCGCCGGTGTTTTTCCGCCGAAGCGGGTCTTCAACCATCGATTTTCTAAGGAAACCCTCGCTGTAGCCCTGTCGGTTTCCCTCCTGGATTGCCTCCTCCAGACCGCCGCCCGCCAGATGCACATCCTGTCCCAATTCGACGAAGATAGCTGAAAGGCCAGTGTCCTGGCACAGAGGAATATTCTCCGTTCTGGCGATTTTAGTATTCTCCAGAATCTGGTTTATGATCTCCTTTCCAAGAGGAGATTCTTCCTTTTCTGCAGCCGCATTAAGCGCTTTAACTACATCATCGCCCAGATAATAGTTGGCTTCCATAGACAGCTTTTCAACGGCGCTTGTGATTTCGCCAACATCGATATTTCTCATTGTCATTTCCTGTCCAACATTAATTCGATCAGACCGGAAAGGAGATTCTCACAGGCAGCGTTGACCTCGCCAATTCTCTTGGTGCCAAGTTCTCCCCCGGAAGTTACCAGTTTGTTAGTCTCATCGAGGACAACCTCGCCGGGACGAGTGACCACGGCCTGAGCCCCGCTTTTCTCTATCCTCGCTTGAAGCCTGGGATCGTTGCCAACAGTTACTACAGAGCCCGATCCGGTTATCCCCTTGAGTGCATTCGTTACCAGCAAGACTGCCGGCCCGAATGCACCTATTGGCTTCTTGAGACGATACACCCCTTTTATAAGAGTTTTCAGCCTGTCATCGACTTTTACCGTATCGCCGGCCGCCTCGGAATCGCAAAGTCCTCTGAAAAGGCGCATACCACCCGGTATAATGACCGCATCCATCTCGGTCGCCTTGACTTCCTCGATTTTAGTCGGCGCCAGGCGAGAGAGTTCTTCTTCCAATTCTGCAGTAGAGGCCGAAAAACCGTCTATGTCAATTGTAATGGGAAGTCTTAATAATTTCAGTTTCTCAAGGTGCAGTATACTAAAAACAATTTCCCAGGGATTACCGCCCGTGATGAATAACCCTATTTTCCTGGGAGACACAGTCATTTCAATTCGCTTTTAAAGATCATGTGATTTAATTCACATCTGTTACAGCAACAAACCCCGCGCCGTGACGCGGGGCTGTCTTATGATATAATCGAGACCAGTTTCTTATCCCGGCCTTTACGCTGGAACTGAACCTTGCCGTCGATCAAGGCAAATAGAGTATTATCCTTGGCATGACCAACGTTCATACCGGGATGAACTTTGGTTCCTCGCTGGCGCACGATTATGGAACCCGCAGTTACCTGCTGGCCCCCATAGGCCTTAACCCCTAACCGTTGACCGTGGGAGTCGCGCCCGTTCTTTGTTGAACCAAGCCCCTTTTTGTGTGCCACTACATTCCCCTTTCTTAAGGGTCATAATTTACATTTTCATTTCGTTCTGTCAAGTATTCTTTCTTATTATTCGATAATCTGGCCCTGTATCAATCATAGCCTAGGCTCGAGCATCTCAGGTACCAGGCCATTATCTATCACAAAAAGAAACCCGACATCGACAGCTCGACGCCGGGGTAGAATCCATTTTATCTTAACCGGAAGCATTAGATTCTTGCGCTTTTGCCTTATCCGCTTTTGAAGTCGGTTTGATATCGAAGGCAAGTTTGTCCTCACCCTTCTCCTTAAAGACCGTTACAACACAATCACCGATATGCTCGCTCTTCATCATTTCCTCTGCAAGCGGATCCTCGAGATATCTCTGCAGCGAACGCTTCAGCGGCCTGGCTCCGAACGTCGGGTCCCAGCCTTTATCGGCAATGAATTCTTTGGCAGCCTGCTGAAGCTCAATGGTGATGTTTTTCTCCTCCAACCGCTTGGCCAAATCGGCCATCAGAATATCTATGATTTCGAGAATATTATCCCTGCTGAGGGCATGAAAAATAACCGTCTCGTCGATCCTGTTTATCAATTCGGGATTGAAAATCCTTTTCATTTCATCGAGGATACGTTCCTTCATCTTGTCGTAATCGGTTTTGGCATCATCCTTCTGGAATCCCAGAGATTTGCCGGCTTTTGCCTGGCGGGTGCCCATATTGGAGGTCATAATGACCACGGTATTTTTGAAATCGACCTTGCGCCCTAAGGAATCGGTCAATTGCCCTTCATCGAGAAGTTGCAGGAGAATATTGAAAACCTCCGGATGGGCTTTTTCAATCTCATCCAAGAGAACAACTGAATACGGTTTACGGCGGACTTTTTCGGTCAACTGGCCACCCTCTTCATACCCCACGTAACCGGGGGGTGCACCGATCAAACGGGAGACTGCAAACTTCTCCATGTACTCGGACATATCGATTCGCACCAGCGATTCCTCGTCCTCGAACAGGAACTCCGAAAGAGCTTTGGCCAGTTCGGTCTTGCCGACGCCTGTCGGACCAAGGAAGATGAATGAACCGATCGGTCGATGGGGATCTTTCAGGCCGGCTCTGGTCCTTCTGATGGCTTTTGCGATGGCGTTAATGGCCTCTTCCTGCCCTACGATCCTTTTTGCAAGTCCTTCTTCCATCCGAAGGAGTTTTTTCGATTCTTTTTCTCCAAGCTTAAACAGCGGTATACCGGTCATTTTGGAGATAACGATCGCGATTTCATCCTCCTTTAACTCGATTTTCTCGCTGTTCCTTTGCTCCTCCCATTCCGTCTTTAGCTTTTCATATTCTTCTTTCTTGAACTTTACGGCATCCCGGAGCTGGGCTGCCTGCTCGAACTCCTGGCTTTTAACCGCCGCTTCCTTCTGCTTGGCCAGATCGGCGATTTCATCCTCGAGCCGGGCAAAGGTATCCGGCTTGGTATAGGCGGATAGATGCGCCCGCGAACCGGTCTCGTCTATGATATCGATAGCCTTATCGGGCTGGAATTTGCCTGAAATATATCTATCGGAGAGAGTCACCGCCGCCTTAATCGCCTCGTCGGTAATGATTACCTTGTGATGCTCCTCATACCGGGATCTGAGTCCTTTTAGAATTTCAATAGTATCGGCTGTCGATGGCGGGTTGATCATCACAGTCTGGAATCGTCTATCCAGCGCTCCGTCCTTTTCGATATATTTGCGATATTCATTCAAAGTTGTGGCCCCGATGCACTGCAGTTCGCCTCTTGAAAGAGCAGGCTTGAAGATATTGGATGCATCAAGGGACCCCTCGGCTCCACCGGCCCCGACTATGGTGTGCAACTCATCAATGAAAATAATAACGTCTTTTGAACTGAGAATTTCGTTCATCACAGCTTTGAGCCGTTCTTCGAACTGACCGCGATATTTGGTTCCGGCGACCAGGGATGCCATATCGAGTGCAACGATCCTTCTATCTTCCAGAATCTGCGGCACCTTGCCCACTACAATCCTCTGGGCCAGACCTTCTGCAATCGCTGTCTTCCCGACTCCCGGCTCGCCAATCAGCACCGGATTATTCTTTTTGCGGCGCGAAAGTATTTGCGTTACCCGCTCGATTTCATCATCACGCCCGATAATCGGATCGAGTTGGTCTTTACGGGCAAGCTCAGTTAAATCGCGCCCAAAATGATCCAGAGCAGGAGTCTTGGATTTTTTGCGCTTGCGGCCAAATGCCGAAGGTTTACCCGATTGAATGTTGCGAAGCTCCTCGTAAACCTCCTTATAATCCACGTCGTACATGGACATAACCTGAGCGGCCACACCTTCCTCATCTTTCAGCAAGGCCAACAGGATATGCTGGGTATCGATATCTTTCGATTTCAGGGCACGAGCTTCGTTTCCCGAAACCTCGAGCGTCTTCTTGGCGCGAGCCGTCAAGGGCAGCTGTCCCATCTGCATGGTGCCGCCGGATGGCTGTACCATCTCTTCGACAGACGCTCTCAACTCATTGCCATCTATACCAATATTGTTTAGAACCTCTACCGCAAGCCCATCCCCGAGACGAATCAGTCCCAGGAGCAGGTGCTCAGTTCCTATGTAGTCATGCTTGAGCCTGGCTGCTTCATCCCTGGCGTACTCAATCGCCTTCCGGGCCCTCTCGGTGAACATTTCGTTCATCGCTTACACCTCATTTGCAAAACACTAAGATTTCTCACTTCTGCCAAGTCGCTCTCTTACCAGATTGGCGCGGACCATATCCCGTTCAGTATTATCCATCTCACGACCGACAAGCTTTTGAAGATGCGCCGGCTGAGTCAGTATCATTAATTCATTCAATTCCTTATAGGTCACTTTGTCAGTTAATTCAAGGGACAATCCCAGCCGCAGGGCAGAGAGCATATTCATAACCTCACTGGATGTCAGAACCCGGGCGTTATTCAAAATACCATACGAACGCCACACCTTATCCTCGATCTGTTCCGGAGCGTCATTCATCAAGGTCTCCTGTGCGTTCTTCTCATATTCAAGAATTTGCGTGGACACTTTGGCCAGCGAATCTATGATTTCCTCCTCGGTTCTTCCCAGTGTAGTCTGATTCGAAATCTGGAACAGATTACCGAGAACGTCGGTCCCCTCCCCATAGAACCCACGAACCATTAAACCAACCTTCGATATTCTGCCGATAACATCGTCGATCGTGCCGGTCAAGACCAGAGCGGGCAGATGGATCAGCAGCGACGCCCTGAGACCTGTCCCTGCGTTCGTAGGGCATGAGGTTAGATACCCAAGAGTATCGTCAAAATCAAATTCGACTATCTCCGCCAAATCCATCTCGATCTTGTTTGCTTCTTTCCAGCAATCCGAAAGCGACATACCGGAAGAAATCACCTGCAGCCTCAAATGGTCCTCTTCGTTAACCATAATTGAGATTGTCTCCCGATCGTCGATATAGAGTCCTCTCCCGATTCCACCTCTCATGAACTCCGGGGAGATAAGATGCCGTTCGACGAGAAATTTCTGATCCATGGGATCGATGTCGGCTGATCGAAAGAAGCTGCCGTTTTTGAGGGCTTGTATTTTATCGAAGGCCGCGGATACGTATTCTATTATCTTCTCCCTTACATCAATGTCGGCTGCAGGGGGAAAGGGAAACTCAGATACGTTTCTGGCCAGCCTGATCCTCGATGAAAACACCGCAAACGAATCCGGACCTTCACCGCTCAACCAGGGAGCCGGTTTTGCCGCCATCTCATCTATTATCGCCAGAGACATAAATTCAACCTATACCTTGCTGGCAAGTTCGCATATCTTATCGCGCAACTCGGCCGCCTTTTCAAAATCTTCCTTCTCGATGGCTCTTTTGAGCTCTTCTCTTAAAAGTCTTTCCTCGCGCAACGGTTTCATAGCGTCGCTGGTTCCAGCCGGGACCTTACCACGATGCTCACAAGATCCATGAATTTTCCGCATAAGGTCGGAGAGATCCTTCTTGAACGTGGTATAACATCTGCCGCATCCTAAACGCCCAACCTTGCCGAAATCCTCAAAGGACATCCCGCAGGATGGACATTTCTTCGGCCTTCCAGGTCTCTTCCCCGGCCTGGCGGGAACGATTTTACCGATCCCCACCATTCCGGTTACAAATTCAGCCAGCGGGAACGGCTTATTCTCGAAAGGGGAGTGGAATCCTCGTTTTTCAGCGCAATCCTTGCAAAGATCCAGCACAACCTTTTTGTTGTTGATTATCTGCGTTAAATGAACAGTAGATTCGTATTTATTGCAATCCTGGCAAAGCTTCTGCATTCCTATCTCCCTCATTACCTAAAACCCGGCGCCGCATTAGTCTGTTCCCCATCAATATAATCCAATATCTGGAAGCACAGCAAGTGATTTCGGCTTATTAACTCTCTATCTTTCCCCCCGTTAACCGGAACTTCGCCTGACCCATTTCGGATACTTTCTCGTCGTGGGTGGCGATCAAAACGCTTACACCAGTGGTTTCGACAAGTTTGTGAAATAACTTTAAGAGTGAATCGGTGTTTTCTCTATCGAGATTACCCGTAGGTTCATCTGCAAGAACAAGCTCCGGAGAGTTAATCAGTGCCCGGGCGACGGCGGTTCTCTGTTGCTCACCACCGGATAACTGATTGGGATAGTGATCTTTCCGTTCATATATCGACAATTCCGAGAGCAACGATTGTGCTCTTTCAAGGGCCTGTTTCTGTGGCATCTTAAATATCATGGCGGGGATCATCACGTTTTCCAGAGTTGTAAAATCAGGCATCAGGTAATGCATTTGAAAGACAAATCCGATATCCTTATTCCTGAATCCGTTGAGAAGATCAGGGCTGTAGTTCCAGACGGAATCACCCTTGAACTTCACAGTGCCGCTATCCGGCCTCTCCAGACCACCCAGAACATACAACAGAGTGCTTTTCCCGGAACCCGATGGCCCCGAGAGGATTGCCAGCGATTTCGGCTCCAGGGTGAGACTAGCGCCCTTCAGCACCTCGAGATATCCGTCGCCGGAGCGGAATTTCTTGAAAATATTCTCGGCATCCATCAGCATTTGATTCAAGACCTTTGAAACATCGTTCCTACTCGTAACGGATTATCTCAACGGGATCCAGACGGGACGCCCTCATGGCCGGATAGATCGAAAATAAGAAGCCAATTAAGGCTGCCAGAATAAATATCAGGGTAACATCCAGTGTCCTGATCTCCACGGGCAAAGCCGATATGAAATAGATATCGCTGGGCAGTGATATTAATGAATATTTTTTCTGGATAAGCAGCAATATCAAACCTAATGTAGTCCCCAAAAATCCGCCGATCAGACCTATGATCAGGCCCTGATACGCGAATATTTTTCTTAACCTGCCTTTCGACATACCGAACGCCAGAAGAATACCGATATCGACCCTCTTCACAAGAACCATCATTATAAGAAGCGCTATTATATTACTTGCTGCCACCAGAACAAAAAGCATAAGAACCAGAAACATCATCCATTTCTCCAGTGTCATCCACGAGAATAGATTACGATTGAAATCCTTCCAGTCTGTGGCGTCATACCTGTACCCCAATAGCTCCTGGATTTTCTCAGCCGTTATAAAGGCCGTGTAGAAATCCGCCGTTTTTACCTCGATTGTGGTCACGGCATTGCCCAGATCAAACAATTCCTGAGCTGCTTTTAGGGGCATGTAGACGAAGTTGTCATCGTATGTGGACATACCGGTTTCCACTATTCCGGTTAGCATACATTGCCTGATTTTGGGAGAAAAGCCGGTCAGGCCGCTTTCCATACCTCTTAGAGAATACAGTCTTACCTTATCGTTTAAGGTAACATTCAATCTGTTTGCCAGATTAATTCCCAGCCAGACGCCGGTGAATTTCTCATCCGGCGTTTCAAACGACAAATCTTTCGTGATCAGGTATTCTGATATCTCTGTAACAGTGCTTTCGATCTCAGGCACGATGCCCCGCACGACTATGCCATCGGTTTCATATTTTGACGATATAGCCGACTTCTCGATCACCACCGCGCTTGTGGCCAGTACGCCTTCGATACTGCGAATCTGATTTTGAAGCTCGTCCCAATTCTCCATAGTTCCGGACAGACGAGAGCTGACCATTATATGCGCCATGGTGCCTATAATCCTGCTTCTAACTTCATTTTCGAATCCGTTCATGACCGACAGGACTATCAGCAGAGAAGCAGTGGAAATTACCACTACTGAAATGGATATGAATCCCAGGAGTGAAAGAAAGCCCTGGCGGTGGCGGGACGTGAAATATCTTCTGGCTATAAAAAACTCAAGCGACATCGACTAGTCATCTTCCGGTTGGGGACTATTTTCATTTATTTGTTCCGGTCTCATGATGGGAAAGAAAATGACGTCGCGTATGGAGCTACTGCCGGTCAGAAGCATCACCAGCCGGTCGATGCCGAGCCCATACCCCGCAGTCGGAGGCATGCCATGCTCCAATGCAAGAACGAAATCCTCGTCAATCGGATGCGCCTCCAGATCGCCGGATCTTCTCATGGCAGCCTGTGCCTTAAATCGCTGCCTTTGATCGTCCGGATCATTCAACTCCGAAAAGCCATTGCCGAATTCCACTCCTCCGATGAAGAGCTCGAAACGTTCGGCCAATCGCGCATCGTTCCGATGTCGTTTCGCAAGAGGCGACAGTTCCACCGGATAATCCTGTAGGAAAGTGGGCTGAAGCAGAGTCGGCTCGATAAATTTCCTTGAAATCTCATCCAGGGCCGCCCCGCGGCCGTTGATCCCCTCCATATCAAGCCCCTTCTTTCCGGCCAGCGCTTTGAGCTCGTCTTCCGGAAAGTCGATTATATCTTTCCCCAGGATATCTTTCGCAGCACCGAAAAATGAGATTCGTTTGAACGGCGGTTTGAGCGATATATCCTGGTCAGTGAGCTTAAGGCCATCGTTCCCGAGAACATCCATGGAGATCTTGAACATCATTTCCTCCACCAGTTTCATGAGGTCCTCGTAGTCAGCGTAGGCCCAGTAGAATTCGAGCATGGTGAATTCGGGATTGTGATTCTTATCTATGCCCTCATTGCGGAAATCCTTGCAGATTTCATAAACTCTCTCCATCCCCCCTATTATCAGCCTTTTGAGATAAAGTTCGTCTGCTATACGAAGGTACATATCCAGATCGAGGGCATTGAGATGAGTTTTGAAGGGACGAGCATTAGCACCGCCATACAATACCTGCAAAGCCGGGGTTTCCACCTCCAGGAATTTGCGGTCGTCCAGGAATTCGCGGACGCTTTTGATAATCCGGGTGCGTTTTTTGAATGTTTCCACGACCTTCGGGTTAACGATCAGATCAAGATGCCTCCGCCGATAACGGATCTCCTTATCCTGTAAACCGTGCCATTTCTCCGGCAGAGGAAGAAGTGATTTAGCCAGTATTTCAAAAGCCGAAACGCGTACCGTGATCTCTCCGGTTTTGGTTTTGAATACGCTACCCTCCACACCAATAATATCTCCCAGATCGAAAAGCGAAAAATTCTCAAACAATTCCACGCCGATATCGTCCCGACGCAGATATATCTGTATTTTGCCTGCTGCGTCCTGCAGATGGGCAAACAGGGTCTTACCGTGACCGCGCCAGCTGATGATTCGCCCGGCAATTCTGATTTTTCTGCTGGAATTCTCCAGGGCATCTGAATCCGAGATTATATCCGAGGAGACGTGAGTTCGCTCGAACCGGAACGGAAACGGATTTATGTCTTTCGCCTTGAGTTTTTCTAACTTTTCTCGTCTCACTTTCAATATTTCTGTAATTTCTTCACCCATCAATTCTCTCCGCTGAGATTGTATACAACCGCCATCCGACAACTCAGGATGAAAATCTTTTTTTCAGGGCTTCGAGGACATCCGGCGGAACGAAACATGAAACATCCCCGCCCCTTCTGGCGATATCCTTGACCAGGGACGATGACAGGTAGCTATACTTATCCGTTGGCATCAGATAAACGGTCTCTACATCGGGCTCGAGCTTCCTGTTCATCAATGCCATTTGAAATTCAAATTCGAAATCGGATATGGCTCTGATGCCTCGAATGATCGCCGCAGCGCCGATCGATCTGGCAAACTTCGCAGTCAGTGTGTTAAAGGATGTAACTGTGGCCTTCTCTATATCCCCGGTAGCTTGCTCTAATAACTTCACCCTTTCTTTGACCGTGAACAGAGATTGTTTTTCCGGATTATCGGCTACAGCCACCACCAATTTGTCGAAAAGCCTGGTAGCCCTCCTGATAATATCGACATGCCCCAGAGTAACGGGATCGAATGTCCCCGGATAGAGCGCCGTATCCTTCATGGCCCGCTTCCTTTTCTCCAGATTGTTTGAACCAGAAGCACAAATTAGCCGCTTCGGGTTCTCAGCAAAAAGCTAACAGACGAGTCGCCGAAATCGATTTTCTTCAAAATCTGAAATTCCGATCCCCCGTAGCTCCATTCGCTTTCATGTTCCAACACAATTATCCCATCATAAGCGAACTTTTTCAAGGATAATAACGAGATCAATTTCTTCCCGAACATCTTTCTATACGGCGGATCGGCGAAAATTATCGAGACGTTCTCAAGCAGCGATGGGCGGATGCTAAAAACGTCCATCGACCTTATTTCCACCCTGGCTTGAAGTTTGAGATCTTTGACGTTACGCTTTACCGCCGAAATCGCTTCTCTGAATAAATCCACAAATAAAACGTGATTCGCTCCGCGAGAGAGGGCCTCCAGCCCCAGAGCTCCGCTCCCACAGAAAAAATCGGCTATCCTCGAGTCATTGATATCATCCCCCAGAACAGAAAAGACGGCGCCTCGTATTTTATCGGTTGAGGGTCTCACATCCCGGCCTCCGGGGACCCTGAGATGCCGACCCTTCAGAATGCCGCCGACAATTCGCATTCTCCCCCTGCAAAAACGAATTCCGCTAATCCCCAGACCGGTGAGAAATCCAGATCCTGGACGCTCAAAAAAGAGGGGATTATCGGGGACCAATCGGTTTTGAAATTCTCCGCCGACCCGGTAATCACCAATGGCAAGGATTCATCCGGACTGGAGAAGCTCAGGAGGTAGGTTTCAATATCTGTGGAGAGCTCTTGTCCGTCCTCTGAGCTGACGGGGAAATATCGGCCGCTATAAAACCTGCTGTCCTTTACAAAAACAGCCACCGCACCTTCATCGCTGCAATGGACCAGCGCCGCCTGCGGAATGTCGTCCTTCCCTAATGACTTCTCAATTACTTTCACGAGGCCTATATGTTCCGGAAACAACTCCAGCGTCCGCTTATCATCGGCCCTGATGAGCGCCTGGGTCAACTGCTTCACGATTACAGCAGGCGTGGCGAAGAAAACCGTTTCGATCTTTCTACTATCATAGCTCCTCAAAAGGGGAATGAACCCGTAACAATACATGCTCAGATCGCCCGGAAGCTGAATTCCGGCGCGCCATTTTTTGTAATCTGAAATCTTATCGCCCGGCTCATTATCCAATTCCATTCTCTTTGCCATGCAAGTCGAGGCGGAAAGGACAACGATTATTCTGCTGGCATCAATGTAGAGTCTTCGGGCGATTTCGTTTGTTTGATCCCAGATGTAGCCATGCGACGACTCAATCCCGGATTCTCTCCATGCCACATCGTATCGATAAAATTTCGGCGACTCCTCATCCCCGCTATGGACCGTCAGGAACATATGGTTTCTCTTTAGCAATACGCTCAGGATCACTTGATTGTCACTCTATCCTTAAATTTCTTGAGTTTTACTGGTCCGATTCCTCTGATCTTTAAGAGATCCTCAACCGCTCTAAATCCCTCGACACTATCGCGATATGCCAGGATCCGCTCCGCAATTACGGGTCCGATCCCCGGCAGGCTTTGAAGATCATAGAATCCTGCCTTGTTCAGATTGATTTTCTCGGATATCGCTTTCTCCGCGCTTTCAGATCGTATCAGGCTATCTCCGGCAGAGCTGCCCGAATCATTTTCCGCGGTAAAATCCGATGATCTATAGCTCTGTTTATAAGGACTGTTCTCGATGAAGATGCCCAGATCCAGACTTGATATCACTCGCTGTCTTTTAAGCAGGGTCATCACCGATCCGATTAGAACCAGTGTTGATAGTGCTACGATTATTTTTACATCGACGGGCCTGAATGAACTCATTTATCAAAGTTAAGCATGATAAACCTTTATGTCAAGGAGCGGGGTTGACGAATCGCCACCAAGCTCAGCGATTATTAAGGCGGTTCTATCTTCTGATTCAGGCTCGATTCTCCAGAGGATTTTCCCCGGCGAGGCTATGAGACTTCGCCCCTGCAGCCTATGGCCTGCAATTGATCCCGAGGCACAGACCTTGAAAATGATTGAATCAGCCCTGTCCGCACCAGCGGCGAATATCCGTCTGTCCCTGGCGAACTTGACGCCGGCACTTTCAGTGGGTCTATAGGGCGAAGTCGTGGGGACAAATATCAGATCCGGTCTTAATCCCCTGATATTTTCAAATGATCCTTGATATAGAACATCAGCGCAAATAAGTATGCCGATCCTCATTCCCCTGACCTCGAAAACCTTATATTCCGTCCCTTCTTTTATCAGGCCCCGGCCCTCGTTATCATAGGGATGAATCTTGTCGTAATATCCGATAATCTGACCTGAGTCCAGAAGATAGGAACGATTATACAAGCCTCCTTTGCCATGCTCTACTACGCTCCCGCCTATCAGAACACAGCCAAATACCGACGAGAGCTCTATTAATTCCTCGATTATTTTTCCGCATCTCGAGGAGGACGTCACAACATTGTTATCTTCCACGGCCACGAAATAATATTCGGGCAAAGCAAGGATATCGGGGTTTTCGGCCAGGAGCTTATCCATAAACGGTTGCCGTATCCCCGAGCCGGGCCGGTCCTGCAAAAGCGCGATCTTTATGGTTTTGTCCGGGATATTAACCACTTCTGGACTACTTTCGGATTTCTCAGGATGACTTCGCTATTGTCTTTACAACGCCAGCCGGCCTTCAATAGATGGTTTCTATTTTAATTTCTTTGTAGTAGGCTTTGAGAATTTCATCGTATTTCTGACCGGCCCGGGCCCTGCCAATTGCTCCACACTGACATGCGCCGACACCATGGCCGTTGCCGGTCCCCTTTATCGCAAGCTGCAAAAGACCGTCAGCGTCACGGGTCTTTCCAACCTTGAATCTTGTGGATGGCAGAATTGTTCCCGGCGATGAGGGTCTCCCCAGCGCCCATCGGATTTGATCTCTTTCCACTATCAATACTTCATTTTCTGTGAAGATCTTCATCTCCACCACACGTTCCGACCAGGGATCGGTTGAAAACTCGATATTCACGAGTTTATCGAGATTGCCAGCTTCCTCGGGCACCGGACCGGCAAAATAAGCATTGAGGTTTTTCCGCAGTATTGAGCTATCGAAGGTCTCAGCCCATAAATAGGTTTTGGCCCAAATGCAGTAATCTCCGTCATCCGTTCCCGCAAGATAAACAAAAGTCTCTTTCTCAGGCCAGATATCCTCGATGGCTGATGTGTGACCACCACAGACGGCGTGGTAGTATGCTGCTATGGGATGATCATCATAGGTCATGATCTCTCCTGCAGTCTCAAAGATGGCTCTTGAGAGGAGTTCCATCTCCGAATCTTTCCCTAAATATAATTGATCGGCGATGGTGGGAAACAGCTTGCCGCTGGATCCGTTGCCTTTCAATTTCCATACGGCGTACGTACGTGCTGCCACGGCCTGCGCTTTAGCCGCCTCATATTCTTCTTCCGTTCGTTCCCCGATTTCCCCGGGGAGTACGCCCAATAGATAATCCTCGATATCGACCATGTTGAGCAGAATAATCCCCTCCGGCTTATCGCTAAATATTCCTCTTATGTAGCCCCGGTAACTCTTGCCATTGAGCGCCAGAAAGGTCGATTTGTTTCGCGGCTTACATCGGATTTCGCTCAGCCCCTCGGTCAATTGTCCATTATGGTCGGAAATCTCGATGCCATTCTTTTTATACCGCAGATTTATATTCGATGAGAAATAATAGACCTCGGAAAGTTCCTCACCTCGATAACATTCCAGCGCTGCAGATCCCCGGACTTCGATCCGGGCACTGGGCCCCTCAAACAACTGAACCGGGATTTCCCTCTCAAATCCTGCCAGCGGAGAAATTTCCGGCTTCTTGCCGGAAAATCCAAAAGCCGCAGAACAAAAGAGTAATACGACAGGCATGAATCTTAAGAAAAGCATAGTCTCCCCGAGATGTATGGCGTGGCCGCACCCGTAAATCCGGAGGTGTCGATTGGTCTCTTCGTGGCGAAGCAATAGGCCAGATAAGCCCAGAGCACCGCTTCCAGGTAATCGGGGTCGAACCCCAGAGCCGCCGTCGTTTCAACAGCCCTGCCTGGAAATAACTGCCTCAAGCGTGAGACAATATACTCGTTTTTTGCTCCCCCGCCGCAAAGATATATTTCGTCGACTCTCTTCGCAAAGCGATTCAGGAAATTCGCGATCCCCGTAACAGTAATCTCAGTTATGGTAGAGATAACATCCTTCCCCGGAATCCTTCCCAGTTCCTCAAAAATCTCGTCGACAAACACTCGCCCGAATTGCTCTCTGCCCGTCGATCTGGGAGGCGTTAGTCTGAAGAATTTACGGCGCAGGATCCGGGAGACATGTCTTTTACTCGGGGTCCCCGACAGCGCTGCGCGGCCTCTTTTGTCGAATGGCTTATTAAACAGCCTCATCATGGCAAGGTCTATTGCCATATTGCCGGGACCGCAATCGCCGGCCAATGGTGAGTGGCGCGATCTGGCCGGCGGGAGAACAGTTATGTTGGCAATACCGCCAATGTTTACTAACGCCCTCCAGTTTTTCTCGTGGCGAAAAAACTGTTCATGCAACACCGGAGATAGCGGCGCACCCTGACCGCCAGCCGCCAGATCGGATCTTCTGAAATCAGCTACAACCGGCAATCCCGTGATCCGTGCTATGTAGGATGGGTCTCCGACCTGCAGTGTCAGGGGATATTTGGGCGATAGCGGTAGATGTCTGACGGTTTGACCATGGGAACCGATAAGATCCGCCCTCTTGCCGGTTTGCTTTATTCGAGAGAGGAACCTTTCGGCGTAACGCCCCATTATATTGCCGAGTTCAGAATCGAGTTCAAGCCACCTGAGGCCATCGTTGAAGCCATGTTCGCCGCAATTCCTTATATTCTCACTGACTCCTCTTGCATATTTATACGTCTCGCTGATCAGGACTTTCGGGGGCTTATCCTTCTCAAACCGCACGAGCGCGGCATCCAGCCCGTCGCCGCTGGTTCCAGAGTTTAACCCGATTATATAAACGGGAGCGCCCCGGGCATTCAAACTCTTATGATCGAATCTTACTTTTAAGCTTTTCGATGATCTTTTCATTTTCCATAGCTGCCCGGCGAAAGGATTCATTCTTCTCAAAAAGCGAGGAAGCTTTTTTCATGGCTTCAAGCTGCAGATTGGTCTCACGAGAAATAATAACGAGATTATGACCGGCCTGAATCGATTTTATCGATAACTGATCAAGCTGATCTTGCTGGCCGGCTCCTTTCATATATAGATCATCGGAGATAACCGGCCCCGTATATCCTATATCATTGCGCAAATAGCTGATTATTGGCTTGGAATATGTTGCGCATTTTTCATTATCGAGCGCCGGGGCAAAGAGATGTGTCGTCATTACCATGTCTGCGCCAGAGTCGACGGCGGCCTTGAATGGATACCAGTGGTAATCCTCGAATCGTTGCAAAGGTTCTCTGGAGATCGACATCGTTTCATGGGGATCGTGCTCTGCCGCCCCCAGGCCGGGGAAATGCTTGGCACAGGTTAAAACCCCTTTTTTTTTATGTTCTTCCATCAAGACCCGGGCGAACATCGCAACCCTTTCCGAATCTCCACCAAAAGACCGGCCGTTTAAGACGGGAAAATCTCGATCCATCGGCATAAGATCGATAGCCGGGGCAAGATTCAAGTTAATTCCAACTTCCGCCAGGATGGAGGCTGTTCTCCCGCACCAGATCTTATACTCATCTATAGTATTATCTTTCAGATATTCCGATGGCAGCTTCGATTCCGGAAACCCATTTTTAAATCTCTGAACCCGTCCCGGCTCCTGATCGACCGCGATTAAAATGTCATCGCCCGCGATTGATTTCAGATACGATACTAACGATTTCAATTGCTCCGGATTTTTATAATTCCAATCCATGAGGAGAAATCCCGACGGCGGGTGGCTTTCCATCAAACGGAGAAAATTATCATCCGGCCGGATGCCGTCAAAACCAAGGATGAAGAAATTTCCAGGGTTGATATTGTTATTCATTTATTGATTTCGGCGGTTCGCCTCTTGGTTTTTTCCGCCCTGCACACCCGATTTCTTCCTTCGGCCTTGGCCTGATAGAGAGCCTTGTCTACTTTCTCAAGAAGCTGGTCCAAGTTGTGAACGCCTTCGGGATAAGTGGCAATTCCGAGGGAGACGGTAATTCTAATTTCACGTTGGCCGTTACTGTTTGGGAAGTAATTCTTCTCAACGGTATCTCTGATTCGTTCCGCTATGGTAGCAGCATCCTCTTCGTGGGTCTGGGGAAGAATCACCACGAATTCCTCACCGCCATACCGGGCAACCACGTCGATATCGCGTACGCACTGCTGCATGATGCTGGAAACCTCGCGGAGAATGACGTTTCCCGTCTGATGCCCGTGGCGGTCGTTAACTTCCTTAAAATGATCTAAATCGAGCATCAGGATCGACAGTTTTTGGCGGTAACGATCTGCTCTCCGTAACTCGTCAGTGAGTTTGTTGCGGAAGTGCCTGTAATTGTAAAGCTCCGTCAAAGCATCTATAATAGTAAGCTCCTCAGCCTTTTTGTGCAACAGGGAATTGTCAATAGCAACAGCCGCCGAGCCTGCAAAAATCATCAGCAGGCGTCTATCTCTGCCCGACGGCAACTTTCCGGTTTCGGTTATAATCTGCATTATACCGAGCACCTTTCCACGAGAGAGCAACGGGATATCAACCTGGTTGGAGCCGCTGTCGCGGTTCTTGCGGTTCAGATGGCTCATCATGGAGCTCTGATCCTGCATTTCCATAAGGCTACTTATATCTCTTCCGTGGGGAACAGGATCTTTATAAATGTGGCGATTGCCAATATCCAGAGCGGCATAAAGATACAGACAATCGCCAGTTGTATTGGAGAGGAGAATTCGGCACTTCTGAAATCTGAAAATCCTCTGCGATACCCTCAAAATCTCGTCGAGCAGTTGATCCATATCCAGGATTCCTGAGAATGCCCTCGTCGTCTCATAGATATTGGAGAGTTGGAGTTGGGAGGATTCCAATTCCCAGGTTCGCTCGTTGAGCGTATCCAGCGTGTTGAGCAGCTTCTTTTCTGAGGAGCGCATAAAGTGAGCTACGGCATTGGTAACCAGACCTGCAGACCAAACAGCTGTGAGTCGAAAAACACCTGTCTGCCAGTCATTCGTCCAGAAATCGGCATCATAAACAGCGAGATAATAGCAGAGGCCATACCATAAAGCGCCCACCAACGCGCGCCAGCCGGTAAAGAATATAGATGCCAGAGCGACGACTGGAAAGAACGCCAGGTAAAACTCTGAATCCATTCCTCCCGTATGCCGGATCAAAACCGCAATAATAGCAGCGTCAAAAAACTGGCTCACAAAATATAATTTATTCGTTCTAAAATATCTTCTTGAATGCAGCCAGTTAAATACAAGTATCAGAATGGCATAAGACAATAGTGCAAAGAGGATTAAATCTCTCAGACCGGGTGCCAGCCCAGCCGAATAGCACCAGAAGAAGCCGGCAGCAAGCAAGAAAGCGTGCAGATAAGGATAGATCTTTTTTACTTTGGTCGCAAAAAGCATATACGAATTCCTTCAAGTAATATATCGACATCCAGCATGGGAAATGAAACTTACGAGGTCTTGTCAGCAAATATTAGTTTCAAAACGGGGGGAGTCACCAGGGTTGTGATCATAACCATAATAATAACAGCCGAATAGGCATCCGCGCTGACTACTTTCTCGCCGTCGATATACAGTTTGGCGCCAATGCCGGCGAAGATAAGACCGACCTCCCCCCTGGGGATCATACCGACGCCGATGACCCAGGAATTAATCTTTTTCTCAAAAAGTCCCCCCAGCGAACAAATCTGCTTGCCTATAATGGCCGCCAGCGTTAAGACCGATGCGAAGAAAATTACCTGGTAATTTCCAAAAGTGGATAGATCGACGTTCATCCCCATATAGACAAAGAAAATCGGCACCAGAAAGGCCGAAATCGGCTGAAGCAAATCTTCGAGTTTTCTCTGCTCATGCAGAAATATATCCTCGAAGTTGACGCCTGAAAGTATCATCCCGGCGGCAAAGGCGCCAACAATCGGCGCTAAACCCATCATGTCGGCGGCTAATGCAAAGGCAAAGCAGAACATCAGGGAAAAAGTGATCAGGATCGATTGGGTTCGTAATTTCGAGGCCATTCTGAAAAAGTGCGGAGCCAGCGCCGTGCCAATTGCAAGGGCACCGAAAATAAACAGAAACGCCTTCGTCACGATCCAGAGAATCTTAAGCGACGATAGGCTTCCCCCGGCATTATGGGCTCCGATAACACCCACCACAACTGCCAGAATCACCAGGCCAAGTATATCATCGATAACTGCGGCGCCGAGGATGATCTTTGCCTCTCGCGTCCGGATTTTGCGTATGTCCTTCAAAACCCTGGCGGTAATTCCCACCGACGTTGCCGTGAGCGTGGCCCCGATGAAAATGTGGATGAAAATCGACTCCTCCGGAAAAAACATGGC
>SDBT01005429.1_pt1 | contig 21388 bp, 19 predicted proteins | sample 2277101 | NCBI WGS metagenome assembly SDBT01 (sample SAMN10404973, study PRJNA504765) | marine sediment metagenome | isolation source: marine sediment core GS10_PC15, 103 cmbsf | place: Arctic Ocean: Southern Knipovich Ridge | collected 2010
TCACGACTACAGGGAAACATTCAGTGATTATGTTGCAGTAGTAGTGAAAATTGCCCGACCATTCTGGATTAATTTCGAAGATGATTTCCATATGAATAACGGCTGTTACTGTCCAAGTCATCTTGAAGAATTCGCACAAAGGGAAAAACAGTATTATTCGAGAGAGGAATTACAGACTATTTTTTCTGCAAAAACATCGGAGAGTTATCGATTGCGTCATACATGGGGTGAATTGAGCAAAGACTCTTTAGCCTTACTGGCAGCTTCCGTCAGAGAAAAAGTTGATCAACTGGCACCTGAGACCCGTCTATGCCTTTGCCAGAGCGATGCAAATGATCGTGACGGAGATTTTACGGAAGCTGTTACCCTGGCTTTTGCAGGCAGAACTCGTCCTGTTGTCCGGTTATTTGGTTCAACCTATTTTTCCGATAATCCATTAGAAATCCCTCATGCAGTTTTTAATCTCCTGTACCACCGACAACATCTGCCTGCCAATTTCGAACTGTTGCATGAATCTGATTCTTTCCCTCATACACGTTTCTTTATGTCAGCTTCTAAATTAAAAAGCTTGATTACATCAGCATATGCATACGGATTGGATGAATCTTTACTATATGTTAATCAATATCTTGAAAATCCATTAGAAGAAGAAGGTTATAGTAAAATGTTTCTGAAAGAATCAAAACGTTTTGCTGCTCTAAAATCAGCAGTAAAAGAGTGTAGCACAGATGGGTGTGAGATTTTTAGAAAGCCTGGCACTTCTTCGAACTGGGTACATATTACAGGGCGTTTGGGGATTCCTCACACCTCAGCTGACGGTAAAGTGAAACTTGTTTCAGGAAGCATTGTTGAGCACATGAACAGGGAAGAAATAAAAACGCTTCTGCAAGGGAATGTTTTTCTTGATGGTCATGCTGCATATCTATTATCAAATAAAGGATTCAGTAAGCTGATAGGAGCAGAAATCTCATACAGAAAGGAGACTGTTATTCCACCTTTCTATGAAAGTATTCGTAACCCGGAAAGCTATTCTAATATTAACAACCGATTGATGTACAATTATGTTTGGGCATTTTCCCGAAACAAAAAAGATGCTTTCTATCAAATAAAACCGTTAAGGGGTGTTGAAATATTAACAGACTTCGTTGATTCAAAAGACCATACTTTCTTTCCTGGTATGATTCGCTTTGAAAATGAACTTGGTGGACGTATTGCAGTCATGTCTTTCAACCTCAATGAAACTTATATCTATTCCCGCTCCATATCAATATTTAATTATGCAAAAAAAGAATTAATGCGCCAGACAATTGAATGGCTGCAAAATGAACCACTTCCAGTGTTTGTTAAACAAACACCCAATGCTTTTTGCATTTTCAATCGCTCAAAATCAAATGATTATGCAGTTGTGGTTATTACTGGATTAAGTTCCGATTCATTTGATTCAATTTCTTTGGATATTGCGCCGGAGTGGATCAATTCAAGGTTTGATCTTCTGAATAGTGATGGTGTATGGGGTACAGTAAAGGCAAAAACTCAAAACCGTACAATTAAGATCAACACCAAACTTACTTTAATGAATCCGGTTATTGTTAAGTTTATTAAAAAAACCATCCCGGCGAATAAGCTGAGATGGTCTCGATATCTTTGGGGTGGTATTGGTCGATTTATTCTACTATTTCAATCATTTTGAAGGGGACCCTGATGATGGATTCATAATCCTCACCGGCTTCCAGCATATCTTCATCGTCTTCCTCATAGTACCAGTTTATTATCACTTCGTTTTTTGCCTTATGGATGGCTTCCAGCTTTTTGAATACATCCAGGATGCATTTGGAAGAACTGGTGTTGAAATACTCCAGCTGTACATTAACCGTAGTTTTATCCATTGGACCTTTAGCGTATTCCTCCAGCCAATCAACCAAGGGTTTATAAAACTCAATGGAATTTTCCGGAATTGACCGCCCTTTGATCTCTATTTTCCCAGATCCGGCGTCTAACTTTACTGTTGGTGTTTTTGTTGTACCTTCGATTGAAATTGGTTCCATCACTATAAAATTATTTAGTTTTCTTCGATTATATATACATCCAGGTTGAAGAAATAATAATCATCCTGGTAATGCTGGAAAGTATACTCCAGTTTGTTCCCTGTTTTCCGGGCAATATCAACCAGACCAAGTCCGCCGCCTCCTTTGGCCGAAAGCTTCTGGTGATTCAGAATGAACTTATACATGTCTTTCAGTTCATCCACTGACAGCGAATTGATCTTATCGATCTTGTCCTTCAGAAATTTAATCTTCCCGGAACTGATGAAATTGCCCGTTGAAATCCGGTATGTATCCTTCTTGCGGGAAACAACCAGTATTCCGAACTTTGATTCGAAATCACCCTTCAATTGATCCGGCAGTTCTTCGATGTGATGATAAAGGTTCTGAAGGCTTTCAACAAGTACATTGTATACCTTCTTTTTTATCTTGGCCTGTTCATCCGCACCATCCATCTTCTCCTCAATCTCTTCGAGTACATTATTGATCAGGTCAGTGGTGATACTGCCTTTATAGGCAACCAGAACATCTCCGCCGTTCAATTTGGAAAAATACTCATGAACATCAAAGCTCATCTGCGGAATTGGTTTAATATTCTCTTGACTAATTTACTCACACTAAATGCTCAGCAAATATAAAAAAAAAATGAACTTCCTGAAAAACAGGAATCCGAGTGGTTTACCAAACATTTCAAGCTTTAGATACGCTTAAAGTTACTTAAAGGTTTTAAAATACATAAAAAAAATTTAAACCGGATTATCGTGATGGAATTTTTTCTTCGAACCGTCATATAGTTCATATTGATGATATTTACATTTGATCGGACCGTTAAATAATGTCAGTTTGCGGCTTGTTCTTAGTCCAATATGTTTCATCGCATCCGGGTTGCCACTGAAAATCCAGGCCTGGTAACCTGGAAAATTTCTTTTCAGGGTATCACCGATGGTTTTATAGAGTGCTTGAAGATCATCTTCTTCCATTCTCTCCCCATAAGGCGGATTCATAATGATTATGCCGGTCCCAGGTGAAAGCTGCCATGATTCAAAGCCTGATTTTACCAGATCAATCTTCCCGAGCAGACCTGCCCTTGCCAGGTTCTGTTGAGCAGCCCGGATTGCAGGGAAGGCCAGATCACAGGCCATGATCTCCGGATCCCTGGATTCCCTGAGGAATCGTTCCTTCCGAACGGATTCAAATAAATCCGGTTCGTAATCCTTCCAGGCCTGGAATCCGAATCCCTGCCTGAAATACCCTCCCGGCAATCCCCTGGCCATGATCCCAGCCTCAATTGCCAGGGTACCCGATCCGCACATGGGATTGACAAACCGCATACCAGGTTCCCATCCGGATAATTTTATCAGTCCCGCAGCAAGGACCTCGTTCAGGGGAGCCTTAAAGGGTTGTGTCCGGTAACCGCGCTTGTGCAGGGATTCTCCTGAACTGTCAAGTGAAACGTTGCAATGCGTATCCCCCAGGTGTATGTGGATCCGGACATCCGGATCTTTCAGGTCGACCGATGGCCTCTTCCCTGTCCGGTCCCTGAACCTGTCAACGATCCCATCCTTAACTTTCAGAGATATATAACCGGAGTGTTTGTACCTGTTTGATACAAGCACTGTTTCAACTGCCAGCGTGCTTTCCGGTCCCATGACCCTCTCCCATGCAATATCCCGGATGCCCTTGTAAATATCCTCTTCATTCCTGGCCGGGAATGCCTGCAGTGGTTTGAGCACCCGGAGTGCCGTACGAAGGTGATAGTTGGTCCTGTACAACATCTTCTTATCCCCTGAAAAGGAAACTGCCCTGTTATGCGGCCTGACAGAACCGGCACCCAGGCTGGTCAGTTCATCTGCCAGTACTTCTTCCAGTCCATACAGGGTCGTGGCTATAAAATCTTTCATGTTATATCCCTAAAATAAGTAAAATGCTTCTCTACAGCCATTTTTGCATTATTGAATCTTTCTGTCCCACGGCCCCTGATGACCTCACAGGGCCTACCCATTTGTTCAATTTCCTTCAGATAAGACTCATAAAGAAAGGCTCTCCGGGGACCCGGATTTTCGCGTAGTGGATCCGGTATCCAATCAATATCAAAATAACACAATAAAAAAAGGTCGATTCCCGCATCTGCAAGACTGCTATCTATCCAGTCAGGTATAATCCCATAGACCTCACGGAACCAAACTTTTGTAATGATCAGGTAGGTGTCCAAAAACAAGATGGGCAATTTTCCCTCCCGGTGCTGCTGCAACAGTTCTACCTGCACCCTGGCTATCTTCTCGACATCTTCAAAAGTATATGGACGGTTTAATGAAGCTATATATTCCCTGGCATATTCAGGAATAAATTCCGTTTTGAAAGATGCTGCCAGGAATTTGCAGATCTCGGTTTTACCGGTAGATTCCGGTCCCGTTACAACTACCTTGAACATATTATGTCGAATTTTCAGATAAACTCCTCTTCCATTGAAAGTACCCGACAACTGCAATAATGGTAAAGATCAGATAAAGCAGAAAGGACGGGTACAGGCCCTTATAGAAATAGAGTCCCGCGGCCACACTGTCAACAAATATCCATACCAGCCAGTGTTCCAACATCTTACGAGCAAGCATCCAGGTGGCTACAATGCTTCCCGCAGTGGTAAATCCATCTCCCCACGGCACATCAGAGTCTGTAAAGTTTTTTAAAATATATACGATTCCCAGCATGATCACTATCCCGGTCACACTCAGGACCAAGGCCAGTTGGCGGCTTATCCTGCAAACAGGCAGGCTGCTTTTTTCATTCCGGGATATCCCTCCGCGCGACCAATAAATCCAACCGTAAACGCTCACTCCCAGGTAGTAGACCTGGAGTCCCATGTCTGCATAGAACTTACTGTTCAAAAAAATCAGGATGAACAACGCTGATGAGATGATCCCGAAAGGCCAAAGCCAGATGATCTGCCTGACACTGAAATATAAATAAACCAGGCTGGTAATAACACCCAGGACCTCAATATAATTACCGCTGAACCAGCTTATAAATGATTCCAGGTTCAATAATTCAAGATTTTACTGCTTAGATTCCAACAAGGCCTGGTATATAGTCTGGCCATCAAGGACTTCAATCGCCTTTAATACACTGGGATTGGAAGTATTGAATACCTGGTAGAATTCACTGCTATTCCAGAGATCCCTTGCCATATAAGCTTTGAGCACCAGCCTTATATGTTCCCTGAATACATTGAAGTCTTCCTCGTTATAGGCAATATCCTCTTCAGAAGCATAGGCAATCATATCCTCCAGTATCTTATCCTTGATGGTGAAGCCATCCAGAAAAGACTGGAATGTAGGATATTTGGCATGCAATTCCTTGCGGTGATCATCAACATAAGACAAAGTAAAAAAGTTGATGATGCCCCTGCTCAGTATCCTGCTGTAATATCCTGAGTTATAAGTTGTATCGAGGGGAACAAAATAATCCGGCATGATCCCTCCACCCCCATAAACAGGACGCTGGCTGACCAGGGTCTGAAATTTCAAAGATTCGGGGAAAACAATGCTGTCTGAATGCAGAAGTTCTCCCATATTATACCGGTTGATCAGGTCTTTCGAATATTCCTCGAATCCATTTTCGTAAGGTTTCTGGATCAATCTTCCGGTAGGTGTATAGTACCTGGCTATGGTGAGTCTTACCATGGAACTGTCAAGCAATAACATCGGGTTCTGCACAAGTCCCTTCCCAAAAGACCTCCTGCCCACAATAACACCCCGGTCCCAGTCCTGAACAGCCCCGGCCACAATCTCGCTGGCTGAGGCGGAGCCCTGGTCAATGATGATGACCACCCTTCCGTCAAGGAATTCCCCGCGGGATGAAGAATAAAATTTACGCTTGGGATGGGAATTTCCTTCGGTATAGACAATGATTTTCCGGTCATCAAGGAACTGGTCAGCCAGTTTGATGGCTACATCCATATATCCGCCACCGTTGCCTCCCAGATCCAGGACAAGGTCCTGCATTCCCTCACCTTTCAGCTCAGCAAGTGCTGTCCGGAATTCATCCATGGTGGTATAGGAAAACCTGTTCAGTTTTATATAACCTATCTCATCATTGATCATATATGAGGCATCCAGGCTAAAAATAGGGATCTTGTCCCTGGTGATGGTAAAATCCAACAACTCGCCCACCGATCTCCGGCTGATAGATATGCTCACCCTCGTACCTTTCTTACCCCTCAGTTTTGTAAATACATCCGAGGTTTTAATTCCAACCCCGGCGACCGACTGTCCTTCAATTTTAACGATCCTGTCCCCGGATCTGATACCGACCTTCTCTGATGGCCCGTTTGGGATCGGATTGATTACAAAAATGGTATCGTTCAGAATATTGAAACTTATGCCTATGCCTTCAAAATTGCCCTGTAACGGCTCGGACATTGCCTTGACCTCTTCCTTGGTCAGGTAGGTCGAATGCGGATCAAGGTTATGCAGCATTTCAACGATGGCCTTCTCAACCAGGTCAGATTTGTTAACCGTGTCGACATAATACTTATCGATCCAGTTTATTATCTGGCTGAATTTCAATGCGTCATCACTAAATACCTGTCCCCCGACCCCCGTCGGAACAATCAATACGAACAGCACTGAAAACCAGATAATACAAAGCCTTTTTTTCATGATATATCCTCCCACTCTATGATAAGGGTTCAAAGATAAAAAAAATGATCAGTCTTTTAATACCTTGAATTGAAAGGTGACCCCCGTTAAATCAGCAAGATCCTTGCCATTTTCGAGGATATGAAGGTCTTCTTCTTCATAATACCAGTCAATCACGGTTTCGGTCTGAATATCAACAATCATCTTCATCTTCTGCAAGATAAAAATCAGCATCCGAACGGAACCGGAATTGTAATAGTTCATTTTGAAGGTAACCTTTGGAGAGGGGTAAGACGACTGGTTCTCAACCTTCCTGATGGCAGCGATATAGGTGTCGAGCCATTCCAGCACAGGCATATAAAATGCAAACAGGTCTTCGGGGAGGGATATTCCCTCAAATTCGAAAATACCGGAATCAGGATCCAGGAGTATCCTTGGTGTATGGTTTTTCTCAGGAATCTGAAGGATTTCCATAAATCATGGATTTTAAGGCTGAAAGATAAAAACAATCCCTGTAATTTTCAACTCTTATTCCCACTCAATGGTCGCCGGTGGCTTGGAACTGATATCATAAACCACCCTGTTTATCCCCCGAACCTTGTTGATGATATCATTGGATACCCTGGCCAGAAAATCGTATGGCAGTTTTGCCCAATCAGCCGTCATCCCATCTACCGAAGTGACAGCCCGCAAGGCTACAGCCAGCTCATAGGTCCTCTCATCTCCCATAACGCCCACGGACTGAACGGGCAGCAAGACCACACCGGCCTGCCAGACTTCTTCATAGAGTCCTGTTTCCATGAGCCCGCTTATAAATATATCATCTGCCTCCTGCAGCATCCTCACCTTATCTTCTGTGATATCCCCCAGTATCCTGACCGCCAGTCCGGGTCCAGGAAAAGGATGCCTGTTTCTGATGACGGCATCCAGTCCCACACTCTTCCCAACCTTCCTCACCTCATCCTTGAACAGCAGCTTCAGGGGTTCGATGATATCAAGGTGCATCCTCTCGGGCAATCCCCCAACATTATGATGTGATTTTATCTTGGCAGAGGGACCGTTCACAGATACCGACTCAATCACATCCGGATAAATGGTCCCCTGTGCAAGCCACCTGACATCCTCCAGTTTTTTGGCCTGTTCCTCGAAAACTTCGATAAAATTCCTGCCAATACTCTTGCGTTTCTGTTCCGGATCAGTAATACCTTTCAGGTCATCCAGGAATTTTTTTCGTTCATCAATACCTATCACATTCAATCCTAACTGCTTATAAGTATCCAGGACTTTTCTGAACTCATCCTTTCGAAGCAAACCATTGTCCACGAAAATGCTGGTCAGTCTATCCCCAATGGCTTTATGCAGTAGCATGGCGGCAACCGATGAATCAACGCCCCCTGAAAGTCCGAGTACCACCCTGTCATTTCCAAGTTTCTCACGCAATTCATTTACGGTTGATTCCACAAAGGAGTCAGGTGTCCAGGACTGCTTGCATCCACAACTCCCAACCAGGAAATTATACAGGATCTGCCGGCCTTCCGTAGTATGATGAACTTCCGGGTGGAACTGTAGCCCGAATGTCTCTTCACCGGTGATTTGAAAGGCGCCGACCTCTATATCACCAGTGCTGGAGATGATCCGGTAATTTTCCGGAAGCCTTGCGATGGTATCACCATGAGACATCCAGACCTGCGACCCGCTGCTGATCCCATCCAGCAGGCTGGCATCAGGATCAACCGAGGCTAAATTGGCCCTGCCGTATTCCCTGCTTGCAGACGGGACAACCTCTCCCCCATATCCATGTGCCAGGTACTGGGCACCATAACAGATGCCAAGCAATGGAAGGATGCCTTTGATATTACCCAGGTCAGGAACCGGGGCGTCTTTGTCCCTTACCGAAAACGGACTTCCTGAAAGGATCACTCCCTTTACATCAGAACCGGGTACTGGCACTTTGTTATAAGGATGGATTTCGCAATATACATTCATTTCCCTTACCTTCCTTGCGATCAGCTGAGTATATTGTGACCCGAAATCCAGTATATAAATTGTTTCCTGCATGTCTTATAAAAGGTTTGATGCGCAAAGATAATCAATCCGGCTCAGGATTATCAATCAATCTCGAAGCGGTCCCCGTCATTTACAGCTGTGGTATCCGGAAAAATCTCCCTGGCTTCGGATTCCAGCGCAGAAATGTCTTTGTACCTGGATGAAAAATGACCGATGATCAGCTTGCCTGCCCTGGTCTCAGCTGCCATTTCTGCAGCCTGCCGGGTGGTAGAGTGAAAGGTTTCATGGGCCAGGGAAGCATCTTCATGGGCAAATGTTGCTTCGTGGTATAATAAATCAACATCTTCCAGTAGTGGTATGTTCTTCTTATTCGGCCGGGTATCAGAACAGTATGCATAGCTTCTCGGTGCCCGTGGTGGATGCGTGAGCACAGAATTTGGGATGCTGGTTCCGTCCGGCATGATGAAATCAGCCCCCTGCTTTATCTTCACGATATCTTTTACCGGGATATTATACTCACTGATCTTCTCTTTCAGGAATTTTCTTTCCCTTGGTTGCTCCCTGAATAGAAACCCACAGGTGGGAATCCTGTGGACCATGGGAAGGCTGAGGACGCTTATATTTTTGTCCTCATGGATCAGGGCAGGTCTCCTGCACTGTATCCTGTGGAAATAAAGCTCAAATCCCAGGTCATTCTGAAAAAATTTCAGATGGTCGAGGACCATTTCTTCCAATCCTTCCGGTCCGAATACATGCAATGGTTCTTCCCTGCCCAGCAGGCTGAAGGAGGAAAGCAAACCGAAAATGCCAAAGATATGATCCCCATGAAGGTGGCTGATGAAAATATGATGGATCTTCCCCAGGCGGATCCTGTATTTGCGAAGTTGCATCTGGGTTCCTTCTCCGCAATCGATTAAAAAAAACCGCTCATTCACATTCAGCAAATGAGCGGTAGGAAATCTTTCTGAAGTAGGCAGAGCAGAACTGCTACCCAGTATAGTTACACGAAATAACACAGCCTGGATTTACTCGGCTGCCTTGATCATTTCTTCACCTTCCTGTACTGTATTGGTTATGTTTAATACAGTGTCAAGCTGAGAAATTGTAATCAATCTTTCAACGGCTTCATTCAATCCCGTCAGCACAAATGTACCGTTGGCATTTTTACAAAGCCGGTTGGCCACAAGAATCGCGCTCAAACCTGAAGAATCACAATAACGCACATGATCCAGGTCGAGTACAATGTTCTTCTCGCCATTTCCTGATACAAGCACGAGTTCTGACTTAAGGGTGGGAGCGATATGCGTGTCCAGTTTTTCCTCCAACACCTGAATCAATGTGTAATTATCAAGTTTTTCGCTCTTGAATTCCATGCTATTGAATTTTAAAAATGTGACTACTTATCTTTTTCGGTGTCTTCCTTCGTTTTCTTCTCTTTCTGCTCCATTTCTGATTTCAGGGCGGCAAGCTCGGAAATATCTCCCAATGTTGTCTTTTCAAGGCTGCTTTTCAATTTCCTTGTAGCACGCTTCGTATCGCTCTCTGCAGTCCGCCTTTTGGTATCATCTGTTTTACGCTGCTTATCTTCGAATAAACGGGTATGTGACAGCACGATACGCTTGGCAGACTTATTGAACTCCATGACCTTGAATTCCAGCTTTTCGTCCGCTTTGAGAACAGATCCGTCTTCCTTCACCATATGCTTCTGTGCAACAAAACCTTCAACACCGTAAGGAAGAGCAATAACTGCTCCCTTGTCAACTATTTCAATGACCGTTCCTTCATGTATCGATCCCTGTGTAAATACCGATTCGAATACATCCCAGGGATTCTCCTCTAACTGCTTATGCCCGAGGCTTAAGCGTCTGTTTTCTTTGTCTATCTCCAGCACTACCACCTCAATCTCTTCCCCTATGGCTGTAAATTCTGCCGGATGCTTGATCTTTTTCGTCCACGAGAGGTCAGAAATATGGATCAATCCATCCACACCTTCCTCTATTTCAACAAAGACACCGAAGTTAGTAAAGTTACGAACTTTTGCGTTATGTTTCGTGCCAACAGTATATTTTTCTTCAATTTTTTCCCAGGGATCTGCCTTCAATTGTTTCATTCCGAGAGACATCTTACGTTCCTCTCTATCAAGAGTCAGGATCACTGCTTCAACCTCATCACCAACTTTTAAAAACTCCTGTGCACTGCGCAAATGCTGTGACCATGACATTTCAGATACATGGATCAGGCCTTCCACTCCGGCTGCTATTTCAACAAATGCGCCATAATCTGCCATCACCACAACTTTTCCTTTCACCTTGTCCCCAACGTTCAGTTTCTCATCGAGGGAATCCCATGGATGAGGAGTCAGCTGCTTGAGACCAAGTGCAATCCTTTTCTTGTCATCATCGAAATCAAGGATTACCACATTCAGCTTCTGGTCAAGTTGCAGGACCTCTTCCGGATGGTTAACACGGCCCCAGGAAAGGTCTGTAATATGTATCAGTCCGTCAACACCGCCAAGGTCAATGAAGACCCCGTATGAAGTGATATTTTTTACGGTACCTTCGAGCACCTGGCCTTTTTCAAGCTTGGCAATGATCTCTTTCTTCTGCTGTTCCAGCTCAGCCTCGATCAGGGCCTTGTGTGAAACAACGACATTCTTGAATTCGTGGTTGATCTTGACCACCTTGAATTCCATCGTTTTGCTTACGTAGGCATCGTAATCACGTATAGGCTTTACATCGATCTGTGAACCGGGCAGGAACGCTTCAATGCCGAAAACATCCACGATCATTCCGCCTTTGGTCCGGCACTTGATATAACCCTTGATGATCTCATCCTGCTCCAGGGCAGCATTGACCCTGTCCCATGATCGCATGGCCCGTGCTTTCTTGTGTGACAATACCAGCTGGCCTTGTTTGTCTTCCTGGCTATCGACATATACCTCTACAGTATCACCCTGGGAAAGTTCAGGATTATACCTGAATTCATTCAGACTAACAACCCCTTCAGATTTAAAGCCTATGTTGATAACGACTTCCCGCTTGTTCATCGAAATTACCGTTCCATCTATTACCTCAGCCTCAGCTATGGTAGAGAGGGTCTCATTATACATATTTTCGAATTTGATCCTCTCGGCATCCATTACCACATCATTGGATTTGCCGAAATTATCCCAATCAAATTCACCTGCACTGTCTCCCAGGCTGACAGGAGCTGCCAGCTGTGCCTCAACTGGCCCGGATTCTTCTTCTTTCACAGGTTCTTCAGCTTTTGCTTCGGCAGCTTCAGCTTTCTCTTCTTTGGCTTCAGGCGCCTCGGAGATTAGTTCAGCAACTTCAGCTTTCTCTTCTTTGGCCTCGGATGCATCTGGCTTTACATCAGTAGCTTCTACTGACTCCTCGATCGATTCGGTTTTTTTCTCGCTTGCTGCAGTCCTGGGTCTTGCCGTGGTTCTTTTGGCACCGGCTGCTGCAGTTGTTCCAGTTTTGATTGTGCTGGTTTTGGTTTCTTTGGGTTTGTCTGATTTCTGCGGAGTTTCTTCTACTTTCTCATCCGCTTTTTCAACTTCTTGTTTTACTGCATTTTCAGGGTTGTTTTTACTTTCCCCATCCATGCTTTTTGTTTCTTCACTCATTTAACAAAATAATTAATAATTAGTAAGTTAGACAATATTTATAGTAAATTGAGGTGCAAAAATAAGACTTTATTCTTAAATGCACCAGATTTCAGGTGAAATTTGCTGTTAATTTTAGCTATAACTGTTAATATTCCTGATATTTTTCATTGTTGAAAATTAGAGAAAAGGTATATCTTTAGATCCAAAATAATTATGAAAATCACAGTAGTCGGAACCGGATATGTTGGACTTGTCACCGGAACGTGTTTTGCTGAAACGGGACTGGATGTGGTATGCCTGGATATCGACTCTGATAAGATCAATAATCTGAACCAGGGAGAGGTACCTATCTTTGAACCCGGACTTGACAGGCTAATAGCGAGAAACCTGGAGTCAAAAAGATTAAACTTTACGACAGATTACCAGCAAGCCCTGGCTGAAGCAGATGCTGTCTTTATTGCCGTCGGCACTCCTCCCGGGGAGGATGGCAGTGCGGATCTCAAATATGTACTTGAAGTAGCCCGGCAGATAGGCCGGCTTATCACTGAATATATCGTGATTGTAACAAAGAGTACCGTGCCTGTCGGAACGGCGGAAAAAGTCAGAGGTGCAGTACAGGAGGTATTGGACCAGCGGAAGGTCAATATCCCGTTTGATGTTGCTTCAAACCCTGAATTCCTGAAGGAAGGGAACGCCATTGATGATTTCCTCAAACCTGACAGGATTGTCATCGGGACAGATTCTCCCCGGGCGGAGAAGATCATGAAACGGATGTACAATCCCTTCCTCCTGAACGGGCATCCCCTTATCTTCATGGATATCCCATCGGCCGAGATGACCAAATACGCTGCCAATGCCATGCTGGCTACCAAGATCAGTTTCATCAATGATATAGCCAATCTATGTGAACGGACGGGAGCTGATGTAAATATGGTCCGCATGGGCATCGGAAGCGACAGCCGGATCGGTAATAAATTCATATATGCCGGTGTCGGCTATGGTGGTTCATGCTTCCCGAAAGATGTGAAGGCATTGATTAACACTGGACTGCAATACGGGTATCCCATGCGAATCCTTGAATCGGTTGAGGAAGTAAATGAGTACCAGAAAACCGTGCTGGTCGGAAAGATCACTTCCCACTTTAAGGATTCACTCGAGGGCAAGACCATGGCTGTATGGGGACTGTCATTCAAGCCGAATACAGATGATACCCGTGAAGCACCTGCTGCAGTGGTGATCTCTGAATTATTAAAGGCCGGTTGCCATATCAAAGCTTTTGACCCGGTAGCCATGGAAGAATTTAAAAATACCATGGGAGACAGGATCGAATATACAAAAGACCGGTATGAGGCATTGATCGATGCACATGCCCTGATCCTGATCACGGAGTGGTCAGAATTCAGGATACTGAACCATACGCTGTTAAAGAAATTGATGAAAGACTATGTGGTCTTTGACGGCCGGAATATTTATGATCCTGATGAAATGAAAGAAAACGGCATTACCTATTACGGGATAGGCCGGAATATAGACTAAACTGCCTGCAATGAGAAGAATCCTGGTAACCGGTGGAGCCGGCTTTATAGGCTCCCATCTCTGCGAACGCCTCCTTGAATATGGTTTTGAAGTTACCTGCCTGGATAATTTCTTCACCGGGGCAAAAAAGAATATCATCCACCTGCTTGACCATCCCTATTTTGAACTCGTCAGGCATGATATCATTATGCCTTATTTCATGGAGGTTGATGAGATCTATAATCTTGCCTGTCCGGCATCACCGGAACATTACCAGTTCAATGCCATCAAGACCATCAAAACATCCGTGATGGGTACCATCCATATGCTGGGCCTTGCCAAACGGGTTCAGGCCAAGATACTCCAGGCCTCCACCAGTGAAGTATATGGTGACCCGCAGGTTCATCCCCAGACAGAGGAATACTGGGGACATGTAAACCCTATCGGTATCCGCTCCTGCTATGATGAGGGCAAGCGATGTGCTGAGACATTGTGCATGGACTACCTGCGGCAGAACAAGGTCAGGGTAAAAATTGTCAGGATATTTAATACCTATGGACCAAGGATGAACCCGGATGATGGACGGGTAGTTTCCAATTTCATCGTCCAGGCACTCCGGGGCAAAGAACTTACTGTTTACGGGGATGGTTCCCAGACCCGTAGCTTTCAGTACATTGATGACCTCCTGGAGGGAATGATGCGAATGATGGGAACCAAGGATGATGTAGCCGGACCGGTAAATATTGGGAATCCAAGGGAATTCACCATCAAGAAACTCGCAGAACTGGTACTGGAGATGACCGGCAGCAAATCAAAGATTACATACAAACCACTTCCACAGGATGATCCTATACAGCGGCAACCGGATATTTCCCTGGCCAACAGGTTGCTGGATGACTGGAAGCCTATGATAACACTGGAAGAGGGCCTGCAAAAAACGATTGAATATTTTAAAGAAACCATTAAGAAATGAAAGGAATAATTCTTGCGGGAGGTGCCGGTACACGGCTTTACCCCCTGACAAAAAGCATATCAAAACAGATCATCCCTGTCTATGATAAACCCATGATATATTATCCCCTGTCTGTACTAATGCTGGCAGGAATACGAAAAATCCTGATAATCTCCACACCGGAGGACATACACCTGTATGAAGATCTGCTGGGGGACGGGCAGCAATTGGGACTGAACCTCACTTATGAGATCCAGCCCTCACCGGACGGACTGGCACAGGCATTTATCATCGGTGAGAATTTTATAGGCAATGACCCTGTATGCATGATCCTGGGAGATAATATTTTTTATGGACATGGATTCGGCAAGGTGCTTCTCGATACCGCCGAATTGAAGGACGGGGCTGTGGTCTTCGGTTATTATGTTACTGATCCCGAGAGATACGGGGTGGTGGATTTTAATGCTGAGGGGAAAGCCCTTACCATTGAAGAAAAACCAAAACAGCCCAGGAGTAATTATGCTATAACAGGACTGTATTTCTATGGCAACGATGTCATCGAAAAGGCCAAATCATTAAAGCCGTCTGCACGCGGAGAACTGGAAATAACAGATCTGAACCGCTTGTATCTACAGGAGGAAAGGCTTAAGGTAAGGATCATGGGACGTGGAATGGCATGGCTCGATACAGGAACCCATGAAAGCCTGCTGCAGGCATCCAATTATATCTATACCATTGAAGAAAGACAGGGACTGAAAGTTTCATGTATTGAAGAGATCGCCTTCAAGCGGGGTTACATTGATAAAGAACAACTGGTCAGGCTTGCAGAGCCCCTTAGTAAGAACCAGTACGGACAGTATTTGATGAACATTGCTGAAGAAAAGATCTTCACATTTACGTTTGACAGTTAATATGGAAATCAGGAAAACTGGGATAGCCGGATTGTTGGTGATTAAACCCAAAATATTCGAGGATGAACGGGGGTATTTCTTTGAAAGCTTCAACGAGTCTGACCTGGATAAAGCGGGGTATCCATTCCATTTCATCCAGGATAACCAATCCAAATCGCTGTATGGTGTGGTCCGTGGACTCCATTACCAGCTTGAACCCAAGGCGCAGACCAAGTTTGTCAGGGTCCTCGAGGGCAGCATCTGGGATGTGGCCGTAGATCTGCGAAAAAATTCTCCCACATTCCTGCAATGGAAAGGGATTGAGCTTTCTGCAGAGAACAAACTGCAGATGCTCATACCCAAAGGTTTTGGACACGGATTTTCGGTCTTGAGTGATGCCGCCGTAGTATTGTATAAATGTGATGAATTTTATGCACCTGATTTCGAGACCGGGATCCGATATGATGATCCGGAGATCGGGATAGACTGGAAGGTAGAACCGGAAGACAGGATCCTCTCCGGACGGGATCTTGCCATGCCATCCCTGCAAGAGGCAACCATGAATTTTCAATACTGATGACCCATGTACTGATCACTGGTTGCAAAGGACAGCTCGGCAGTGAGATCCAGCTGATCTCCTGCAAATTCCCGGAGATGTCATTTAACTTCACTGACCTGGAAGAACTGGATATTACCCTCCCCGGTGATATCCGAAGCTTTCTTGACAACAACCCGGTGAAATTCCTTGTTAATTGTGCCGGCTACACTGCGGTGGATAAGGCTGAGGATGATGAAGATATGGCATACCTGCTAAATGCGGATGCCACGGAATCCCTGGCAACGATCTCTGCTGAACGTGGGATACAGTTGATCCATATATCCACAGATTATATCTTTAATGGTGAGAAAAACCACCCGTACATAGAAGATGACCCGGTAAATCCCCAAACTGTTTACGGGAAGAGCAAGCTGCAGGGGGAACAGGCCCTGCAAAAAGCAGGCACAGGGATCATAGTTCGCACATCCTGGCTGTATTCCTCATTCGGAAACAATTTTGTCAAGACAATACTCAGGTTGTCAGGAGAAAGGGAGCAGCTGAATGTGGTATTTGACCAGACCGGCTGTCCCACCTTTGCACGTGACCTGGCCATGGCCATCCTGGAAATGATCCGGATTGAGATTGAACAGGAAAATTCACCCAGGTATGATATATACCACTATTCAAACCAGGGAATGTGCAGCTGGTATGAATTTGCCACAGCCATCATAGATTTCGCCGGAACAGGGTGCGAGATCCTCCCGGTCGAATCAAAAGACTATGTCACCAGGGCAAAGAGGCCCCGTTACAGTGTTATGAGCAAGGAAAAAATAACGGGTGAATATGATTTACGTATACCGCATTGGAAGGATAGCCTGAAGAAATATTTTGATGAAATAACCGATTAATAAATCACCGGATGGAAAAAGAAGCCCTGTTATTAGAAATAAGGAAAAAGGCAGGTACCTGGCTGGAAAGCAATATCGATGAGGAGACCAGGGAGCAGATTCAGTATCTGCTCAGGTATGATGAGAATGAACTGGTTGAATCATTCTACAGGAGCCTGGAGTTTGGCACCGGCGGATTGCGAGGCATCATGGGGGTTGGCACAAACCGGATGAACATCTATACGGTAGGCATGGCCACCCAGGGCCTGTGCAATTATCTCCTGGCCTGCTTCAGGGACCTCCCACAGATAAAGGTCGCCATTGCTTATGACTGCCGCAATAACAGTCCCATGTTCGCAGAAACAACCGCCCGCATCTTCGCTGCCAACGGTATCAAGGCTTATCTTTTTGATGAGTTGAAACCGACACCTGAACTCTCCTTTGCGATCCGGCATTTCGGATGCCAGTCCGGCGTTGTCATCACCGCATCCCACAATCCCAAGGAATACAATGGATACAAGGTTTACTGGGATGCCGGCGGACAGATCATCGCGCCACATGACAAAAACATCATAAGCGAAGTAAACAAGATATCCAGCATCAATGAAATAAAATTCGATGGTGATCCTGCATTAATCGAGACCATCGGGGCATCATTTGATGATCTGTACATAGATAAACTGGCGACCCTGTCCCTTTCCCCCGAAGCCATCCGGCAGCAACATGACCTGAAAATCGTTTACACACCCATTCACGGAACAGGTGTAAAACTGGTCCCCATGGCCCTGGAAAAATTCGGGTTCACCCAGGTGATCAATGTGCCTGAACAGGATGAGGTGAACGGGGATTTCCCAACCGTACACTCACCCAATCCCGAGGAAACTGCAGCCCTGGCGATGGCCTTGCAAAGAGCAGAAGAATCAGGGGCCAAACTGGTTATGGCTACCGATCCGGATGCTGACCGGGTGGGGATTGCCGTGCGAGATGACCAGGGTAAGCTTATATTGCTGAACGGGAACCAGACCGGATCCCTGCTCTATTATTACCTGATCAGGAAATGGTCAGAGAACGGGAAACTGACCGGGAACCAATTCGTGGCCAAAACCATCGTTACCACGGAATTACTGTCAGACATTGCCAGGAAATACGGAGTTGAGATATATGATGTCCTGACAGGCTTTAAATTCATTGCCGACATCATGCAGCGCCAGGAAGGCAAAAAGGAATTTATCATTGGCTCGGAAGAAAGTTATGGATATTTAGCGGGGGACTTTGTACGCGACAAGGATGCCGTCATGTCCTGCGCCTTAATTGCCGAGACCGCTGCCTGGGCCAGGACCCAGGGTAAGACCCTCTATGAACTGCTGCTGGATATTTACCTGGAATTCGGCCTCTACCTGGAGGAATTAACTTACATCGTGAAGAAAGGAAAATCGGGTGCAGAACTCATAGCAGGGATGATGCAGAACTACCGGGAAAACCCACCCGCCGAGTTGGCCGGCTCCAGGGTGGTGCAGATCCATGATTACCAGGTCAGTAAAACTCAGGATATGCGTACGGGTCATACAAATCCCATTGCACTGCCAAAATCCAATGTGCTACAGTTTATTACGGAGGACAACACCAAGGTTTCCATCAGGCCATCCGGCACAGAACCCAAGATCAAATTCTATTTCAGCGTGAAAGGTTCACTGAAAAACCGGCATTATTATCCGGCTCAGAAAGCCATATTGGGACAAAAAATCAACACACTGAACAAGGAATTAGGGATATCGGACAAATGAGTCAAATCATTCTAGATTTGTTCCCATTCAATCCCAATCCGTTTCAGTGCATAACCTGTCTCCCGTAAATAATCCCCGTATCCTGTCATCCAGTGAAATCCCGGCATGCGTTTCGCCAGTAGATTACTGTCAACATCATAGCTGATATCAATTTGTGAGCGGCAGATATCCATAAACGGATGATCAATAATGGTTCCTTTTAATCCAACGTAATGATTGACCTGAAAATCAGGAATGATATTTGTAACAACCTGTCCTTTATGCATTTCCACCTTTGGTGCCGCTCCGTAGTCTGATTCAAAGTGGGTCAGTATCCTTGCCGGTTCCTTATGTTGACCATCCATTCGCCTGGGAGCAGTGCAATGAGCCAGGGTAATGATCCCGTCATGAGGATAGGTTGGATCATTCAGGAACACCGGTTTCCCGGATATGTTTGCCAGTAATATGCCAGCGGGGATTACCACAAAATCCGATTCGCAGAACGCGAGATACCCGGCATCATTCAGCAAGCTCAGTGTCAGACAGGCAGATGTTTCAGCCAATGGCATGATAGTCCCCATACAACCATTAATGGTTATGGCCCGGCAGTTCGCATTATCCATAACCTTTCGGAAAATCTCATCCAGGAGAAATCCGTTATCCACAAACTTGCGATCGGTTTCCAATGTGATGCCGGAATCATGGAGATAATCCCCTGCCCGTTTCTCAGCACGGTCAACTGCAGCTTTATCTTTACGGGCTTCCCTGATAAGGTTTCCCAGCTCCTCATAGGACAGTGTTTGTATATTGAACCTGAATTTATTTTCGACCAGTCCCGGAACCACTCCTTCGGGCTGCGCCCATGCACCAGGACCACCAACTGCAACGATTCCGGCATCCAGGGTATTTTTTAAACCACATAATGCTCTCAAGCGCCAGCGAATTTCATCCTGGCTGTCGATTACCACATCCATTTCATCTACTCCTTTGACAGCCAGATTATCTGTATGCTGCCTGAGAAAGCGCGGGCTGATTATCTCATACCATAAATAAACCGGGCCGGATTTATGCCGGCAGAAGAAGATCATGTCCTTATTCAAACTATGCAGGGTCTCAAACGTATCCATCCATCCGCCTGCTGCATAAATCAGTAAGACATCGGCGGATCCAAGATCACTGATCCCGTCGATATCACCTGAACTGCGTATACCGGCAACTGGTAGAAAATCCAATGGGAAATCTGCGTCTGACTGCAGTTTGTTTATTTCACCTTTTATCCTTGAGATTTCTTCATCGGCATCCTGTTCGGTCTGGATTCCGCCCCATGATCTCCAGCTTGACTGATGTTTAGGTTCAGGTGTGCTGTAGACCAGGATAGGCTTCACTACCAATGCCTGCCGGACAATCCCTGTATGTTCCTCAAGACCTGTGCCTCCCAGTGCCTGCCACGAGAGGCCTGACAGGGCTACAACAGACAGGGTTGAGCCCCCCGCAACTTTGATGAATTTCCTACGGCTTAAACCATTTGAGAATGGATAATCTTCATTATGAGAAGGACAGCAGGAATGTGGTTTCACAGGTGAAAAATGCTTATCAGAGGATTCCATGATTATGATTGTTAGTGTAGTTTATCAAATTTAGTCAGTTTTTATTAATTCAGGAAGGATAGTGCATACCTTTAGACGGCTTATTTGATTAATAAAGATTACCTAATTATTACCTTCTTAACATAGGTATCATCAGAATGGATTCTGATAAAGTATATGCCACTCGGTAAATTTTCTCTGTGAATCATAATAGAATTACTATTGACGTTATCAATGGTTCTTACAATTCTGCCATGAATGTCAATCAGATCGATATTTTGAACTTGGATAGCATCTGATAGTCTGATTGTAGTGTAATCTGTAAAGGGATTGGGATAGACAATGTAATTTAGGTCAATAATCTTGTTGGAGATCGAGGTTGTTAATTCAGACCAATATGACACCGTTTTCGAGTAATAAATCCAGTCATTGGTTATTGAATCCCATTCATACCAAATGAACTGAGTCTCATTCCCATTGGCATCATATGCATAAACCCAACGACGATCCCCTACCCAGTCATTGATATCTGAATCCCAATAATAGGAATACGTTGAATCGAGTACAATTACATTATCCTGCTGGCTGAACAGATTTAATGAGAAGGTGGCAATGAGTAATAATAAGTAGATTTTTTTCATGACCTTAAAGTTTCAAGCTGTGAATGGAACAGCCAGGTGCTATGTGGTCTAATTCTGCGAGATGTGGGAGATCTTATATAAAATTACGGCAAAATATTAAGGGTGCCAAAGAGTTAAAATGAATGCTGATTCACAATAAGAATACCCCGCACATTGTGGACCGGTGTTACTTTTTGTCAGGATGCGATTGCTAAAACGCCTGGCGGATTTTGAGATACAAGTTATACGTGGTTTTAATATCTTTGCAGGATCTTAATAAAATCTAATAAAATGAAATCATATCGTAAAGAACTCTGGTTTGACGTCACCCAACGCAG
>SDBT01005430.1_pt1 | contig 21387 bp, 8 predicted proteins | sample 2277101 | NCBI WGS metagenome assembly SDBT01 (sample SAMN10404973, study PRJNA504765) | marine sediment metagenome | isolation source: marine sediment core GS10_PC15, 103 cmbsf | place: Arctic Ocean: Southern Knipovich Ridge | collected 2010
GGCCTCGCTCGGGATAAACTCCGTCGAAGGGGAGGGGAATATCGAGCATTTTGCCCAATAAAACTCAGGAAACTCCCACCAAACTCCCACTAAAAAATACTTTACTTCGATAGTCTCCTGTGTTAAGTTTTTCATATCTAAAATCTGTAATCTAAAATCTGAAATCTGTAGTAAAAGAAGGGGAAAGAGACCATGAGCAAATGGATTGTTGGGGTGTTGGGATTAGTTCTTCTCGTCTGGGCGAGTGCCCCCGCTTTGGCAGTGGAGGGGGATCTTACCATCAGCGATCGGGAGATTATCGAACGCCTCACTCGATTGGAGGAGGGTCAGAAAGCAATAAATAAACGCATTGATGACCTAAAAGGTGAGCTCAAGGGGGATATTCAGGATCTGCGGGGACTGATGTATATAGTATTGGGGGGAATGATTGCCTTGATTGGTTTTGTCATCTGGGATCGGAGATCAGCCCTCTCTCCAGTGATAACCAGGACCCGGGAGTTGGAGGAGGATCGGGATAAGACCTTAAAGGTTTTAAAAGAATATGCCCAAAGAGAGCCCCGGCTGGCGGAAGTAATGAAGTCCCTGGGGCTTATGTAACCACGAACCCTTCGACAAGCTCAGGACATGTCTCACGAATTAAACGAATTTATCTGTCACTGTTTCGTATGTAACCACGAATTACACGAATTTATTTCTGATTTTAATTCCAGAGGGCGGACAGAGACATCCGCCCCTACATAGAGGCATTAAAAATGTAGGGGCTGAGCTCTGTGTCAGCCCGGGGACTTATATAACCACAAATTTCACGAATTACACGAAACAAACCGAAATCCTGAGGATAGACGGGGCTTTCGAGCTCCAAAATTAGCAAAATTAGGGTCAAACCCTAAATTCTAAGTTAAGTTTATATAAAGATAGGAGGAGACAAGATGAAGGAAAATGGGGTCAGCCCTTGACATCGGACATTTGGGGTCCTGAGTCAAATGGGATCAAATTTGTGGAAAAGGGGGATGTAGTTCCATAATTAATTCTTTATCACTTCCTCAGCAGACCAACCTCTCTCAGCAAACAATTTCTCGCCCTTCCCTGCTCCTCGCAGCACAATCTGTTTGGATATACGCAGAGGCCGCCCTATCTCACTAGTCAGCAGCCCCAAATATCTCAAAGCAATAAAAGCAATCATATCCCTGGCCTCTACCAAAACTCTCCTCCGCCCCCCTCCCAAGATCTCAGCCTCTGCCCCTTAACTTTTGGGAAAGCCAGCACGCCAATTTTCGACCCAATAGGCAAATTTCCCCAATCCCAAAAACGCCTCGATTATGTATTTTTAGAGAATTTTTAGAGAAAAAACTCTTGATAATATTCAGAATAGATGATAGATTAGAATTAAAAGGGAGAGGAGGGAATTGAAATGTATGCTATTAAATTTCAGGAGAGTGATAAAGTCAAGGGATTAGTTCAGCTTGGCAATATTGGTCCTTTTCAGTTTTTAGATAATGATATTTTCATTGTTGATAAGGATCACATTAAGTGGCTAACTGAAAATGGGTTAAAATTCCACGAGCTAACTGATAATGAATTGAGGGAAAATGGACTTAAAGCAGTATAGTGTATGTATACCTCTTATATATAACGATGGGACAGAGGTGGAGGGAGATAAGCTATACCAAACTGTAAGAGAAATTGCTGAAAAATTTAAGGGAATGACTATAGTAACTCAAACTCCTCTTGTTTTTCCAAATGTGAAGGGTATTTGGGAGAGTCATGGCGTAAGATATCTTGATAATATCTGGATACTTCTCATCTGTGTTGAGGATACTGAGGAAAATCGGAAATTCTTCTTAAATCTAAAAACCAAATTAAAAGAGAGATTTCGGCAGGAAGAAATCTTTGTCACTGCACAATCGGTTGAAATACTTTAATCCCCCCCAAAATGTCCCGATAAGCCTAAACGGGGAATATTCAAGCGGTAGAAAATCGCCCTTTATAGTTAACAAATAGCGAAAGTGAGGGAGATTGGGGTCAGGCCTCCACTTTAAACTTAACTGGTTTATTGACGCACTTATTTCTTTATGATTCTCCATGATTTCCTTAAAAAATTTGATGCCCTTTGAAACCGCATTTATGCTTACGTCCGTGGCCTTTGCTGTATTGGTAACGCTCATCCCGCAGCGCTCAACCAGATGATAGTAAACAGCCAGGCGGACCGGGGAATTCCTGCGACGGATCATTACACTCCAGTGGATGTCGTGGGGCTGGAGTAGGTCAACTGAGTTAGAATATCCCCTATACGGGTCTCCGATGTCTGATAAATAAATGGAAAAAAGGGATGGTTCTAATCTCTGCCCTTCCTGGGCGTAGTGCGTAGCACGCAGACAGGTAACTTTTGAACTTGCCCTAAGCCACATCCTGAGGAGGCTGGCCGTCTCGAAGGGCTTGTCGAAGGAAAAGAGAACCGTCCCCATTTCTATACAAACAGCGGAGATGTTATCTGAAATTAGCAATTTAGAGTAAGGAGGGAGAAAAAATGTATAATTTTACTGTAATATTTGAAAAAGGAGAAAAATATTATATTGGCTATTGTATAGAAATACCCGAAGCAAATGGTCAGGGGAGGACTATTGAAGAATGTAAGCAGAATTTAATTGAAGCAATTAAATTAGTTATTGAAGATAGAAAAAACGATATTTTACCAAGTTTACCACAAGATATAATTAAAGAGGAAATTACAATAAAGTGAAAAGAGCTCAATTTATGCAACATTTGAGAAGATATAAATGTTTTATAAAAAGAGAAGGAAGTAGACATACTTTGGTTCAAAATATTATTAATGGTATCAAAGAAACAGTCCCAAGACATTCTGAGATAGATAATGTTCTTGTTAAGAAAATATGCAAAAGATTGAAAATTTCCTCTCCATTTGAAGGGGTCTAAGGGCTTTCCATTCTCCGAGGTACTACGAAGGATGAGCTATTCCCGCAATGTAGGGGCCGACGCCTGCCTGCCGTAGCTTCAGCGTAGGTAGGTCTCTGTCGACCCTTCCTGTGACCACGAATTTCACGAATTAAACGAATTTATTTCTGATTTTAGCTCCAGAGGGCGGAATATCTTCAAAAATGTCAAAAAAGAAGAGAAGGGGCTGGGAATTACCTCCAATCAAGCTGATCAAGCAGGGAAATTGCACCCTGGAAGCAACAGAGAGCCCTTCCCCCCAGACCATTGATATTAAATACCATCTGGGGATTGGTGGAGGATCAAATGTAATCCTGATTGAAACCGATCGCCGGGTATTGGTGGATACCGGATTTGAATACGAATCCCGACAGGGACCCGGGGATCTCGACAGAAATGCAAAGCACCTGATCCGGGCACTCGCTGACTGCGGATATACCCCTGACGATATTAACGCTGTCTTCATCACCCACTGGCACCTGGATCATTTTGGTAACCTGGGAGTTTTCCCCAAAGCCGAGCCCCTTGCCTCCAGTTCACTGGTGGAAGAAGTGGGATTAGAAGACTTTACCGGGGTGGATGATGGAGAGGAGATCGCCGAGAAGGTAAAGGTTATGTTAACCCCGGGACATACCCGGAATCACGCATCGCTTCTTCTGGATTCAGAGATTAGAGTTGTGGTTGCCGGTGATGCGATTGTCAGCCTAAGCTACTTCGATAAAGGAAAGCTCTGGAATTATAATCAGGATTTCTACAGCCTCGAAGAAGGCTTGAGCAGTATGGAAAGGTTAGCAAGATCCTCCGATTTGATAATTCCCGGCCATGGCCTCCCCTTCCTGACCTACCTGCCGGAATGGATTAGATAAAATTTCCTCACCTTCCTACCTGGAATTCAACCCACGAATCCTTCTACCCCGATGGCCATCGAGGCTCAGGACATGTTTCACAAATTACACGAAAAAATCTTAAAAGATTTTGAAATTTGTGATATCTATCACAGTTACTTGTTAATAATTAATTTATAATTAGAAAGATTTTTTCTGGGGTAATTTTAGCTGGTTTTGGTTTCCTGAGAGAAAGCCAGAAGGTTAATCCTGCAAGCCCTTCGAGTTCCCCTTTTACCCCGATGCCCCTCCGGGGCGTAGTCCCCTACGGGGCGGAGCCCATCGGGACTCAGGACACGGCTCAAGGCAAGATTTTTAAGGAAAATCTGACTATTTTTTTGGTCATTTTTCTATTGACAAATTATTGTTAATGTGTAAGAATTTTAGACTTTGTATATCTTAAATTCGGATTAGATTAAAGGGGGGTAAAATGGCTTTAAAAAACCGATTCTTATTCCGTTCTCTTGCCTCATTTATCTTCATGCTTATCCTATCTTATGGGCAAGATGCCCGGGCGCTCCAGGAAGGGGATTGCCTCGACAGCGATACGGTAGTGGTAACCGGTTCTGTCTCGGATAATAGTGGAATAGGCTCGGTTATTGTAACCCTTAATGGCAATACTTCGGGTCAATTTAGCTTCACTGCCGGATCGTGGAGTGCCACCTTTACCCCTGCCCAGGTGTATGAAGGGGCTAATACCTTGATGGTTGCCGCCACCGACGACTGCGGGAGCGGCAACTATTCCTCTACGACCCTTAGCTTCATGGTGGATACCATGGATCCGGTTGTGACCATTACCTATCCAACCAATGGAGCGACTATTAAAAACCCAACACTGATAGTAAAGGTAACCGTGAGCGACCAGCTTACCTCCTCCGGGATAGTTTCGGTGATGGTAAATGATATAACCGCCAGCTTTGGGGGGGGAGAGTGGTCTGCCACTCTTAGCTATCCAGCTGAATTAGTCGACGGGACTAATACCTTGACGGCCACCGCTACTGATTGTGCCGGAAGAATCGGGGAGGACGAGATAACGGTGTATCTTGATCGGACTCCTCGGATTATCATTACCGAGCCGGCCGATGGCTCCACCTCGGGCACCGGGGGCTTCCCTTACCTGGCCAATATAACTACCTCAATTGTCATAAGCGGGAAGCACTTCGTGGTGGCTGAGATCCCCTTCGCGGCAACCTTTATCGACTACAGCGGAACGGGTATCAATACCCTCAGCTTTGCGGTGACGGTGGACTCCCAGGACGGAGACGGGCCTACCTCCCAGACCCAGAGTGCTAAGAGTGGGGGAATTACAGTAAATGGTGCCTCGGGATGGCTTAAGATAAGCCTGCCGGTGGATGCCGGTAGTGACGGCCTTGCCACGGGGGTGGTTATCACTGTTAGTATTGACGATAATGATGGCACCACCTCTACCGGTCAGGACACCTCAACTATTACCGTCCAATTAGCTCATATTAGCATCCCGGAGATAACGGTCAGCTCTCCTACTGTCAGGGTGCCAGTAAACTTGTTTATTGACCCTGAAAACATCACCCCGGTTCTGGTTAATGGGAAAACCATAGATGGATTCGGGGGATATGATCTTGTAATAAGCTGGTCCGGGCCGGTCACCCTTATAGGCCTGGAAGGAAGTGAAATCGGTGGCTTTTACTGCGAGAACCTCAGTGCTCTCCCCCGCAGTCCTAATGATCCTGATGGGAACGGAACGGTTACTGTCAGTGAAGGCACGGCCCGCTTCAACGGAGCAGTCACTTTCTCCTCCCCTACCGAGCCCAAAGGGTTTTTCAATGCCGCTAACCTGATCTTTGAAGTAAACGGCAGTACCGACATTACCATTGACCTTTACAACGGTGCCTCCACCAGCTTTGTAGATAAACGGAACAATCCTACCGTTGCCGACAGAAAACAGAAAGGAAGATTGATTAAACCTTAAATTTCACTTTTTACTAATTTTACTAAGGCAAAATTTAACAAAGAGGGGAAAATATGAAAATCGCAAAAAACATCCTTAAAGTGATGCCGGGAGCATTAGTGCTGGGGTTGTTGGTAACCGGTAGTGCCCTGGGGGCTCCAATCATGACCATCACCGATCCCCCGGACGGATCCACCGTAATCACGGTTAATGGCTTGAGTCCGGCCCCTCTGCTCGTTACCATTCCGGTGCAGATTACCTTCAGTGATGATACCCCCAGCGATGGCCTCGATATCGTCTGTTTTATCCTGACGGTAGACAGCGACGGAGCCGGACCCAACCTCCCGGTTAATGTGACCTCGCAGCTTATCGTCAATCAGAGTGGGGCCTGGGGAAGGGCGCAGGTGGAGGTTCCCGATGCTCCCGGAAGCTTTGGCCGGGCCAGCGGGGTAGTCATCGAGGCCTACGGGCTCCGGGACACCGAGGGTGGAGGCTGCATCGGAGCACTTGCCTCACCGGTAAACACTATCGTTGATATAGTCTTAGGACAGATAGGTCTTGAGGACCGGGTTGTCTTTGACTATGAATCTCAGGTTACCCTGCCTCTGAATGCCTATTTTGATGGGAACGATACTGATGGATTCGGCGGGTATGATGTGGAAATATCCTATGACCTTAACCTGATTAATTTTAACATTGTCGATGTTCCCAGCGGGATCTTTGCTAATCCGGACTTCACTATGCTTCCTAACGACAGCCTGCCGGTATCATCCGGCACACCTCTTCCCGGGTTTGGCAAAACCAGATTGGTCGGTCTTACCGGGGCAGTCCCGGGCCCCAACGGCTTTTTCAATCTCGGGATGGTTACTTTTGATATCTTGAGTTCCGGATCTACTACAATCTATGTAGCAGTAAATAACATTGGTGACTATATTGACACCTTCGGGGAATCACATCTTCCGTTGAGCTACATTAAGAGTGCCCGATTGAACATAATCGGCGATACCCAATCCCCTCTGGTGGCTATTACCTATCCGAGTCCAGGGGAATGCTTTACCTCCTCTACCCTGATGGTCACAGGTACGGTGAGCGATCCCGAACCATCTTACGGACTGGAATCGGTTATGGTCAATGGGATAACGGCAACCCTTTCTAACAATACCTTCAGTGCCACTATTTCTTTAAGCCCAGGGTTAAATACACTGACCGCCATCGCCAGGGATAGCTACAGTAACACTGCCTCGGATTCGGTAGTAGTAATAATGGATATTGCTGATCCATCCGTGGCAATTACCTCCCCTGCCTCCGGGGAGTGTATTAATAGTACTACCGTGGTGGTTAGCGGGACTGCCTCAGATTCGGGAGAGGCGGGGATAGCAGTAGTTCTGGTAAACGGGATAACTGCTACCGGCACCTATACCTGGTCAATCGTCTTTACCGATCAAACCGGCCCGGCAACCTATCAGGCTACTGTGATCGATAACTGCGGGCATATGGGTATCTCGGGCCCGATAAGTATCTCCATTGACACCGATCCTCCCAGCTTGAATATTGGTTCCCCCTCTAACGGAGAATGTATTAATAGCACTACCGTGGTGATAAGCGGGACCGCCACCGATGTGGGAGCCGGGGTCGATCGGGTACTGGTAAATGGCCTGAGCGCCTTATTAGTCGGAGATAGCTGGAGCAGAACCTTCTTTGGCCAATCCGGGGAGCCTACCTATGAAGCGATCGCCATTGACAATTGTGGTAACTACTCCATCCCGGCAGTGGTTAACATAACCATTGACTTTGAGTCTCCCTCGGTAGCAATTGATTCCCCCATTAGTGGAGAATGTATTAATACTACTACCGTGGTGGTAAGCGGAACCGCCAGTGAACTAATTGGCGCAGTGGAAAAGGTCTGGGTTAACGGGGAAACGGCCTCCGGCACAGAGTTCTGGAGCGTTACCCTGACCGACCTGAGTGAGGGCCCCCTGACTATTACCGCTACTGCAACAGATACCTGCAATAACCCCAGTAGCCAGACGATAACGATATCCATTGACATCGCCTCCCCCAGCGTGGGCCCAGTAAACCCGGACACCGCCCAAGTAGGTTATTTCCCTATTATCATCTGGGGCAGTGGGTTCAGCGATGCAACCTCGGTAAAGTTCGGGGATTCAGAGTCCCCTTCCTGGTCAATCAATAATGATACCGAAATTTATGCCCAGGTCCCCTCCGGGGTAGGGACAGTGGATGTAAAGGTCACCGATAACTGCAGTAATGTCGGCATCTGCCCCAACTGCTTCACTTACGATGGACCGAGTGTTCTCATCATCTCCCCGGAGGAAGGGGATTGTGTTAATACCACCACTATCCCGGTCAGCGGCTCATTTGACAAATTTCCTGCCCCAGGAGCGGTGGTTGTGCTCGTTAATGGATTTATTGCTGACTCAGTGCCTACTGGTCCCCAGTCCGGGACATTTAGCATAACTTTGCCCGGAGGACCAACTATAATCACTGCTTTCGCCAGTGATGGCCCTAACTCTGCCACTGACACTAATACCATCGTAGTAAATACCAACCCTCCCAGCGTAAGCATTACTCAGCCCTCGGAAGGAGATAAGCTAAATCAATCTACTATATTAATAAAGGGAACCGCTGATGACGGGAACGGGATAAAGTCGGTAAAGGTCTCCCTGGACGGTGGACCTCTCCAGGAGGCAGAGTACCGTCCCTCCACCCAACTCTGGTTTATTGAGTTGGCTGTGGGAGATGGCCCGCATACCCTGTGGGCGACTGCGGCGGACGATTGCGGCAGTGGAAACGAATTTACCACCCCTCCCCGCTCCTTCTGGGTAGATACCACCGATCCCACGGCAACCATCAGCTCACCTCTTCCCGGTACGATCCTTAGTAACAGTACAGTGGTTGTAACCGGGAGCGTAAGCGATCCCTCACCCAGTTCAGAGATAGCTTCAGTAAAGGTAAACGGAGTAACCGCCGAGTTAGCCGGAAACAATTTCACCGCTACTTTGACATTGGGCGAGGGAGCCCAGACGCTCTGGGCAGTGGTGGTGGATAATGCGGGAAATTTCGGGGTTTCCCCGGATGTGGGGATATTTATTGATACCTATCCCCCGGAAGTTGAAATCCTCCCCTTACCCCCGCTTACCAACCAGGAGACTTTTATAGTGGGGGGAACGGTGTATGATCCCCTGCCCGGCTCAGGAGTAGCGTCGGTTTCAGTTTTCGTCAATGGAACATCATTCCCTGCTTCCCTGGCAGGGAGCACTTTCAGCGCTACTGTTACCTTGATCTCCGGGCCCAATACGATCTACGCTTCGGCAATGGACCTGGCAGGCAACCAGGGAATATCTTCCCCCTGGGTAGTGACTCTGGATAATACTCCCCCAATTGTGGTAATTCTTTCTCCCTCGGACGGCACCCTTTTCAGTGCCGCTGATGACGGCGACGCCGATCCATCCAATGGCTTCCAGACGGTAGTCACCGTGAGCACCGATGCCGAGGAAGGACAGACCGTTACCCTGAGTGTCAACGGCATGTCCTTTTACTACCAATTAGTGAGCGGAGGAATTGCGGTCTTCCCCGCACCCACTTTATTCGAAGGGCCAAATAGCCTGTGGGCCAGTGCAAGCGACATCGCTGGTAATCCTGGGGCATCTTCGACCATTCAGGTAAAGGTTGATACTATTCCGCCAGCCATCTCCTTCGTCTATCCCCCCGATGGCATGATTATGGGCCCGGGCGATGACAGCGACAACAATCTTGCCAATGGCCTGCAGATCGATATTACTGTATCCACCGATGCCGAGCCCGGCATGACGGTTACCTTAATATTAACCGCTGCCGGTCCACCCACCTTCAGGTATGCCCCGGTAGTAGGAGGAGGTGCATTCTTTCCCTCCGTTACCCTGAGTGAGGGGCAGATCAATAACCTTACTGCCGTAGTCAGCGATGAAGCCGGAAATATTGGAAATACCGAGATCGAGGTATTCGTGCCCTATCTTGGGATTATCCCCGGCAATACCACCATCGATCTGGAATGGGACCAGAGCATGCTTTACTGGATGCAAGGAATGAATATCTACCGCTCCCTCTCCCTGAACGGGGACTACGAAAAGCTCACTGAGGAAGAAATACAGGAATTAATCGGGCTGTTAACGGACAAGGACTATCTCAAGTCAGTAAGGCATTTTTACTGGTTCACCCGGATTAACGATGAAGGAGAGGAGTATCGTGGTCTGGAAAACCGGCTCTGGGGAAAACCTTCATGGCCTAAAAACCCCGAATTTGCTTTCAATCTCGTCGAAGCCAGAAAGGCCCTGATGATGGCATCACCGGCCAGTATCACCTTTATGGTAAATCTCCTTCCGGCTGATGACTTTGCATATCCAGTGACGGCAGAAGTATACGATTGCAGCCCTCCGCTTGATCTGAGTATCAGTTATGATTTTGCCCCTAATCCGCTTTCTCCTCCCTTCCCGGCAACAATGGCCATTACCTTTACTACCGGCACCTTAACCCCTCCGGAAACCTATAACATTACCATCCGGGCAACGGGTGGGCCGTCAACCAATATTAAGATCGTAACTGTCCCCCTGATCCTGGATATTATCGAATCCGGGACGAATCTGAGTTCTATCTCCCTGATAGCCCATCCCACAACCCTTGAGGTATCCGAGACGGTGGAGATCTACGGAAAGGTCTCGCCATCCCGTTCAGGTGAAACGGTAAGCATAACCCTGACCTCTCCCAGCATAGCGACTACCCTGGCTGCCGTATCTGACGCGAATGGAGAATACTTAATTGAGTATGTCCCGATGGCAAAAGGACCCTGGACGATCACCTGTTCCTGGGACGGAGAAGCCCCCATAATGGGCGCTACCTCTCTTCCCTACCAGATCACGGTAGAGAAGGCCAAAACCAACATTACCCTGGATGATCTTTCCAACGCTCAAAAGATAGACGATGTGGTTAACATCCAGGGTAAGGTCTTCCCCTGCCCGGGCTCAGGCACTGTTCATCTGAAGGTAATTAATCCGGATAAAACCACCAATTTTGAGGGCGATCTTGCTCTGGCAGGAGACTGCACTTTCTCCCAGGGATTCGTGGTTACCCAGGCGGGATATGTCAAGGTCGAGGTCAGCTACCCGGGAACCGACCATTTCGCCTACAGCGAGGCCAAAGCTACCATCCCCATTCAGCAGCCGATCGGGGCTGCCATTATTGTGGCCGGAGGCGGGGATGTTCCGGCCAATACCCTCTGGACTGCTACCGATGACCTCTGCGATTATGCCTACAGAACATTGATCAATAGAAATTTCCCTAAAGATCGAATCCGCTATTTCCACCCTCATCCCAGCAATAATGACGCTGACAATGACGGTGATGCAACCAATGATGTCTTTGCTATCCCTACACTTGCCGGGATCCAGGATGCTATCGAAAACTGGGCGATGGACAGGGTTGAGGACTTTGACCTGCCCTACAACACCCCACTTAATATTTATCTAATGGGCCCCGGAGAAGATAATCTATTTTACATCACCGATACAGTTACCGTCAGTGCCTCCTCTCTCGCTTCCTGGCTAAATACTCTGAGCACAACGGTTGAAGGGCAGTACACCCCTTCGGGGGTTGACCCGGCCCCTAATTACCCGACAAATGTGATCATTGAGAGCCAAGAAGCAGGCTCTTTCATTGATGAGCTTACCCGACCGGGAAGAATCGTTATCACCTCCACCAGTGCCAATCCGGACGGGGAGATAAATATTTCCGGGAGCAAATCCTTCTCCCAGTATTTCTTCAACAAAATCTCTGCCGGGAAGGTCATTGACGATGCCTGGGCCTATGCTAACTTGACTATCCTAACACTCGGAGATACCTTTCTCCACCAGACCCCTCAGATCGAGGCCCAAGGGAATGGGATAGCCAATCAGGAGGGCGACCGGCTGGGAATTGCAGCAACCCGTTATCTGGGTTACGAGTCGACCGGTGATATGAGGCCTCTCTTCAAAGGAGTTAAGCCCCCGGCCACTCTTAACAATATCTCTACCGCTTCCCTCTATGCCATCGTCCAGGACCTGGAAGACGAGATCGATGAAGTTGAAGCCCTGATTGTGCCACCTCCGGGTTCCCCGGCAAGCTTAACCACTCTTGGTCTGACCAAGACTAATGAGTATCCGGATGGCCGAGAGAAATACCAAGAAACCTACGATCAATTCAATTACCCTGGAGTCTATGACATTTACTACTTAGCCACTGATCAGTCCTACAATGCTGCTGTCCCCGAGAGAAGCCAGGTGACCGTGAATGATACCATCGCCCCGGATAATGCCTCCGGTTTTGACTATTACCAAATTCTCACCGACCTTGAGGACTATAGCCAGATCATAGCTGACAGCCGGCACATTACTTTGTATTGGACCGCAAGTCCAAGTGTGGGCGAGGAGGATTTTGTGGGCTACTACCTCTATCAGGACAGCGGTTCTGGCTATGTCCTGATCGACACACTGGCGGACTCTGCTACTAACTATGATGTTTATGATCTGGACCTTACCATTACCTACAGCTTTAAACTCGAGGCCTACGATTGGGCTGACAATAAGAGTAGCGGGGTTACTAAGGAGGTTGCTCTGGATAGCGACGATGACGGGCTGCCCAACTGCTGGGAAGAGTACTATGGCCTGGATCCTGGCGATGACGGCTCAATCCTTCTGGTCAATGGGGCCAGTGGTGACCCTGATGGCGATGGGTTGAGCAATTTAGAGGAACTCCAGGGCGGTCAAAATCCCCAGCTATTCGCAATGCTGATTGGTGATGTCAACCTCGATGGGAAGGTGGATGGAGAGGACAGCCGGCTTGAGCATGAGTATATAAACGGACTGCTCAACGAAGACCCGGGTGATTCCGAGAACGACAACTTGCCTCCAACGGCAGCCGTCACTTCTGATACCGAGATCACCATCGGGGATGTGATCTTTATCAATGGATTCTCTCAGGGAGAGTATCCGGGCTCCGAGCTCTCCGGCCCGGGGGGTGGGCCAATCACTATAAATTCGACTTCGGTAACCCCCTCCAACCCACTGGCCGGTGATACTGTTACCCTAACCGTTAATGTTATTGAGACCCTTGCTGAGCCTTACCCGCTTACCCTGGGAGGGATAAAGGTAAGCTTTGAGATAACCGAAGGAAGCGGAAACTTTCCCTACGGCACCGGGGTCGGCCTGAAACTGCAGAAATTCACTCATATTCCCATAGATAATGGTACCGGAGATGCGGAGGCTACTTTTGTCCTTGACCCGGTTCCGAGTAACAACAACCAGGTAAAGACCAGGATTGAGATCCTGGACGCCGCCGGCTCCCGGATAAGTATTATTGAGTGTACCATTGATATTGCCGGTAACGGGACCGGATGGATTTTGAACTGTTCCTAACGGGATAGACGGCACTTCCCCGCCTAAGGCGGATAGCAAGGAATAGCCCTGTCCGCCGTCGTCCCGCGTTCACGCGGGACGACGGCGGAAGGGAATAGCAGGGGCTTGAATCCTATCTATTGACATTTGGATTTTTTATCCAAGGGAGAATTCAATGAAATTTAAGCTGAGATTTCGAGTAATGCTACTTCCTCTGATGGCAGTAGTTATCTTCGGAGGGCTTGCCGGTGCCGATCTCTATCTGAATGACCCCTATCCCCGACCCGGTGGCGACCAGACGGTCTCGCTTTCCGATGCCCTCTTCATTCAGCAGTCCCTTGATGGAACCGGGTGTGAGCTAAGGCCAGTGGTTGATACCGATGGCGATGGGGCAATTGCCGCCTCCGATGTTATCTCAAGCCTTCAGAACTACGGCTGCAATTCCCCCCCCTGTGATCTGCCCGGCCCGACTACCGGAACGCCGATCGAGATCCTTCCCGATCCCGCATCCCCCACGATGGGCCTGCCGGGCCAAACCCTGATATTGACCGCCACGGTCAGCAATACCATCTCCCCCTCGGCCGAGGCCTTAATCAACTGTAGTGATAACGCTATTGTCGTTGATCTGGATCCCTTTATCGAAAATGATGGCATTCCGGTCGTCTTTGAAATAACCGAAGATACCGGAGGAGGGGCCTATCTGGGGATTCCGGGAGCTACTACCCTGCTAACCTGGGTTAATTCCAGCGATCCTTTCGATCTCAGCACGGGAGCTGCCCAGGCTGAACTCACCCTGGGTAACCCCGGCACGGTCAGGGTGGTGGCCCGCACCCGGCTATTGACTAATCCCCCGATATGGGACAGTGTCCTTCATACTTTTCAGGCTGACTTCCCCCAGATTACTATTGCCCTGAATATTGGGATTAGCTCTCCGGCCGATGGCGACACCCTCTGCGCGGCAGATGACCTCAGTGGCGAAAGCGGCTTCCAGACCGAGGTAACCGTCCTTACCAATGCCTATGAAGGAAGCACGGTGAGCCTGCTTATCGACGGTTTTACCACGGCTGCCGCCCCGGTCTATGGCGGCAGCCATACCTTTACCAACGTCTCCATTCTTGAGGGTCCGCACACATTGGTTGCCTCAGTCCTCGGGGACTACTCTGCCCCGGCTGTCGTTATGGTGGACTCATACCCGCCCACGGTCGCCATTACCTTACCCACTGATGGCCAGGTGCTCGATACCTCAGCGGTCCTGGTAACCGGGACGGTAACCGACCTTGGCCTGGGGGTGAACCGGGTAACGGTAAGCCTGAATGGGGAGACTGGGCAAGAGGCGAGCATTACTGGAGATGACTGGAATCTGACCCTTTTCGGCGTTACCCCAGGCCTCCATACCCTCCGGGCTACCGCCTACGATAATAACTGTGATAACTCCGCTTACCAGGAGATCAGCATAACCGTGGACTTGATGGCTCCGGTTGTATCTATTACTTCCCTTACCCCGGCTGCCCTCTGCTCTAGTGATACCGGCTCGGTCAACTGGAGTGTAGATAAGGGGGTCTCCTATGCGGTGCTTGTCCAGGGGACCACGGTTGACTCGGGCAATGTGCCCGGAGCCGGGAACTATACCAGCACAATCAGTGGACTCGATTTAGCTTCCGGCCCGAATACCATAACAGTAAAAGTCAAGGATATGTTCTCGAGGAGTGGCAATGACACCATGATCGGACTATTTCTGGATACCTATATCCCTGCGGTTACGATTGTCTCCCCTACCTCCGGGAGTTATCAGTGTAGTTCCACCGTGGTAATCCAGGGAACTGCCACCGATACGGGAACCGGGGTAGAGTTGGTCCTGGTGAATGGTCAGACCGCTGCCGGCACCTACACCTGGTCAATTACCTTTACCGGAGTGTCGGAGGGGCCAAATACTTACCAGGTGGTAGCAATTGATAAATGCAGCAATACTACCTCGCCCCCGGCAGTAATTAATCTTGTCTTTGACTTTACCCCCCCGGTGCTCTCCATTACCTTACCTACCCCCGGGAACTGCATCAAGAGCACCACGGTTACCGTTAGCGGAACCGCCAGTGACGGAGGGAGCGGGGTTAATGAGGTAGAGCTTTATCTGCCCGGGGCCAGTGATTCTCCCCAGTTCGCCGCATTATCAGGGTCAGACTGGTCGGCTACCTTCCATAATACCAGCCCGGATGGGCCCCATACGATTACCGCTATTGCCACGGATAACTGCGGCAATAGCAGCGACCCCCCGGAGGTGGTAAATATCTCGATTGATACCGTTCCGCCAGTGGTAGCCATTACCTCCCCTTCCCCCGGGCAGTGGGTAACGAGCTCGACGGTCACGGTAACCGGGGCGGTAAACGATTCTGAAAGTGGCCCGGGGATAACGGCGGTAGTGACCCTAAACGCCCTCAGCCAAACGGTAGCAGTCTCTGCCGGTGGTATCTTCTCGGCCACCTTTTCGGTGATCAATGGAAGCTATACTACCTCGGCCAGCTCATCTGATCTCTGCGGTAACCCTGCTGCCTCGGCCCCGGTAACCTTTAATGTTGATTTCACTCCGCCCGATATCTCGATTACTTCACCCACTGAGGGAGCAACCTTTGGCACCACTACCATAATAGTCACCGGTACCGCCTCCGATCCCGAGAGCGGAATCTCCTCAGTCACGGTAAACGGTGAAACGGCCGCTTATAATCCCGGTCCCGGCACCTGGACGGTTACCCTATCCAATCTGCCTGCCGGCCTAATATCCATTACCGCTGTTTGCCGGGATATCGCCGGGAACAGCAACACCAATACAATAAATATAACTATTTTTGATACTATCCTACCCTCGATCAGTATCAGCTTTCCAACGAGCGGGGCAACCATTAATACGACTTATACCCTGATAAACGGAACCGTTTACGATCAGGGAGGTAGCGGGGTTAGCTCGGTAACCCTGCTGATCAATGGAGTGACCAAGGAGATCGCCTCCTTATCATTACCCGACTGGCAGGGGATGGTGCCCTTAGTCTGCTCGGCACCCAATACCATTACCGCAGTAGCCCGGGACGGGGCCGGCCTAACTGACTCCGATTCGGTAATCATATTCGCCGACTGTTTAATATCCGATACCCTTACCATTGCCTCCCCCACGGTGGCAGTAGGATGTACTGATCTAACCATAACCCTAAGCAGCGGCACGGTGGGGATACCCGGCCAGGCCGCCAATATTACCCCCACCACCAACCGGGTGATCCCTTCCGGCCCCCAGACCATGTTTGCCGTAACCTTTGAAGCACCGAGCTCTACTATCATTCCTCTTCTAATCGAAGGCTTTACCGTCACCAACGGCATCGTTGAGGTAGTCAATTACTCCAGTGCTCCAGGACACCTCACCCCTTACGGGGCTCAGTGCCTCCACTTTCCCGGAGATACAAATCTCAGTACCGATGGGGAGATCACCTCGAATGTCATTGATACCACCGGATATGTTAGCCTCCGTCTGGATTTCCTCCTGGGAACCGAGAATACCGAGGGTCAGGATGTTTTGTATGTCCTGGCCACCAATGATTACGGGGCTAACTGGTATCCACTTTTTAGCTGGGTCTCTCCGGGCGGATTGGGACCCTCGGGCAATAATGATCTCGACTTTATGCCCATGAGTGTTTATCTTCCCAGTGCTTATTTTGCCGATGGCAAGCAGATCCAGATCAGGTTTATCTGGATGGGTAGTTCGAATAACGACAACGCCTTCCTGGAAAATATAATTTTATCCGGCTCCCGGGGAGAGGAAACCGTAACCCAACTAAAATACGGCTGGGGCTTTGAGCCCCCGGGCACCACGATATCCGGCCCTACCATTGAGGACTTTGAGATTACCCTTCCCCCGGTTGCCGTGGTTGATTCCATCAGCTCTCCCACGATTGGGGTTATTGATACCCAGGCGGTGGAGTTGGGAGACAGCGGAACCGAGTTTGTCGGCGGGCAGATAACCTCTGATCTCCTTGATCTCGGGGGAACCGCGGAGATGTATCTTACCTTTGATGTCGGATTTGCCGGGGTTGATGCGCCCAGTTTTTGGAATGCCGGGGACAGTATTGTGGTTTCCGCAACTAATTCCGATATCGCTTCCCGGGGCTCCGGAACCGCGGAGAACGGTGATGCCACTACCCTGACTGATAACGATAAAAACTGGACAGTTGATGAATGGGCCGGTGATCAGGTTCTGATAGTCTCCGGCACCGGAGCCGGGCAGAGCAGAACCATAGAGTCTAATACCAATAACGCCATAACCGTTTCACCAGACTGGACTACCCCGCCTAATAATACCAGTGTTTATTCCATCTGGAAGACCCTGAATGTTTTCTTTGTTATGGGTCCCCTGGAGACCAAATTCGATGTTCCTTACCAGCCCCGGGTGGTCTTTATTCCCGATACCTTTGCTACCGATACTACCCGGATAAAGTTTACCTGGAGGCCGGATAATGATAGCCAGGCCGGTACTCATGATGTCGGTGCCAATAATGAATTTGCCTACCTGGAGAATGTCCGCATCTGGGATGCCGGTGTCTGGATTGACCCCGGAGGGCCCCGGGATGACTTTACCTTTATCAGTGATAATGGAGACGGAAGCTACATCTTCCAGGTCTGCTCGGACAAGCTCTCCGGCCCCCCGGATAATGAGGGAGATGCTACCTTCTGCGCTGTCTGGGATGACGGAATTAACGGCCCGCTCACCACCGATCCCTGCGTAACCGTCACCTTCATTGGTCCCGCAGTGACGATCACCGACCCTCAGGGAGGTGCCCTGCTGGGATGGGCTGATGATAGCACTGACCTGCTGCCCGGCTTTCAGTATACGGTAACTGCCACTACTGATGCCTCGGATGGCTTCCTGGCGGAGCTCTATGTCAATGGATGGTATATTGATACCCTGCCGGTTAGCGGCTATTCCGTCACCTTCTTCGACTCCGAGCACTTTTCCGACGGGCCCAATACGATAGAGGTGTATGTTACCGTCTTCGACGATACCGGCTACGACTCTCAGCAGATAACCGTGGACTTAATCCTACCCGAGGTGGAGATAGTATCGCCCCTGTCCGGGGAGTGCATTAATACCACCACCGTGGTGGTGAGCGGCACCGCCACTGATCTTAATGGGGTCGCTCAGGTAATGGTAAATGGCCAGAGCGCCTCGTTAGTCGGAGATAACTGGAGCATCACCTTAAGTGGGCTGACCGATGGCCCCCTGAATATCAATGTTACCGCCACTGATAATGCGGGCAATCCCGAAATTGCCTCGAGACCGGCCTATATTGATACGGTTGACCCCTCGGTTGCCATTACCTCCCCCCTGCCCGGGGCGACGATCTACAGCACGGCGACCGTGGTGGAAGGGACAGTGGATGATCCCACAGGTTGCGGCATTGCCTCGGTAGTAGTGAATGGAGAGACTGCCTCGGTATTCGGAAATAACTGGAGCGTTACCCTTTCCGGGCTGACCAATGGGCCGCTCACTATTACTGCCACTGCTACCGATAATGGCACCAATGCCGATACCGCCGGGATCACCCTGATGGTATCCCTTGATTTCACCCTGCCCACAATCTCTATCGCACTTCCCACCGAGGGCTCTATCCTTAATACCAATAATGTAACCGTGACCGGCACCGCAAATGATAGTGAGTCCGGGGTAAAATCCGTGGTGGTAAATGGAGAGGCCGCCGGAATAATCGGGGAGAACTGGATCGTGGGTTTGGGCTCTCTGGGTGAGGGTTCGCAGACAATTACTGCCGTCGCTCGGGATTTTAGCAACAACGAGAGCCTCCCGGCCTCGGTCAATATAACAATTGATACCGTTATTCCCTCGGTTTATATCAGCTCACCTGCCCCGGCTGCGGTCATCAACAGCACTACCGTAATCGTAACCGGGACCGTAACTGATCCCTCGCCCTCATCCGGGATCGCCCAAGTAATAGTAAACGGAGTCCCTGCCGAGATAAGCGGAAGCGACTGGACGGCCACCCTGACCGGCCTGGCCCAGGGCAGCATAAATCTGACCGCCACGGCTGAGGATCAGGCGGGCAATCTGAGTGATCCTGACTCGGTAGGCATAACCATAGATACAATAGACCCTTCCGTAGGCATTACCTCCCCTTCCGCTGGAGACTATCTCGATACCACTGAGGTAGTCGTAATCGGAACAGTAGATGACCCGGCTCCCTCCTCCGGGATCAATTTAGTAATGGTAAATGGCTCTACTGCTGAAATCAATGGAGCCAACTGGACAGCAACCATTACCCTGCCCGGTGAGGGGCCTAAAACCATCAGTGCCCAGGCGATAGATATGGCCGGCAACACAGGAACTCACACTATCGGGGTAACCGTGGATCTCACTGCCCCGCTGATAGCTATCAGCAGTCCCTCTCCGGGCAGTCTACTCAATCAGAGCGAGGTGGTGGTATCCGGTTCGCTGAGCGACCCCCTCCCCTCCTCCGGTATCGATCGGGTAACGGTAAACGGAGTGGACGCCGAAGTCTTTGGGGGAAGCTGGGTAGCCACGCTGACCGGGCTCGCCGACGGCCCCCGGACCCTTCAGGCCCATGCCGAGGACAACGCCGGCAACTCAAGCGTATCAACTCCCGTAGGGATCACTATTGATGCCATCCCACCCCTGATCTTTATCAGCTCACCTACCAGCGGGCAGGTCTTTGCTACCACCACGGTGACAGTAAGCGGGACCGCCACTGATTCAGGGGGAAGCGGGATAGACTGGGTTAAGGTAAATGGCCTTACCGCCGCCGGCACGGAGACCTGGACAGTAACAGTAACCGGGATCTCTCAGGGCCTGAATATCCTTACCGCCACTGCTAAAGATATTGCCGACAATTCCGGTAACTCAGCCCCGGTTAATATAACTATCGACTCCCTGCCTCCGCTGGTTGCGATTACCTCCCCGCTGAATGGAACCACTGTAACCGGACCTGATGTAACCGTCCGGGGAACGGTTAGCGATGCTACCTTAGGGGTAGACTCGGTGGTGGTAAACGGGGAGACCGCGACCATCGATCACCAGGCGGGGACTTTCATAGCAATCTTGCCGGATCAACCCCTGGGCCCACTTACGATTATCGCTACTGCCACTGATCTTATTGGAAATGAGGCTGATTCATCGCCGATCATAGTAAATGTGGAGTTTGCCGTCTTATCGGTGTTCATTACCTCTCCCCTGGATGGAGCACTGGTGAATACCTCCAGCCCAACAGTCGAAGGGGTATTTACCGCTCCTAACCCCACTGCGGTTGGGATTATGGTCAACAGTGTGACTGCTTCAACCATAACTACCGGCACCAGCTCGGGGAGTTTCACCGCTACCCTGACCGTCCCCGTTGACGGGCCCTATACCATAACGGCAGTGGCCGACGATGGAAGCGATACTGCCAGCGATACCATCTGGATCACTGTGGATACGACAGAGCCACTGGTAAGCATTACCTCCCCTACTCAGTTCTCTTTCTTGAAGATCCCGGAGGTAGTGGTGAGTGGAACGGTTAGCGATGCTACCTCCGGGATAAGCTGGGTCACAGTTAATGGAATCACGGCCGAGCTGAATCCGGGAGCAGGAAGCTACACTGCCACCCTTACCGGTCTCGACGATGGTCCGCTGACCATCCGGGCAACTGCCCGGGATGAGGCTGGAAATATCAAGGTCTCTGATCCGGTAGTAGTAACCATTGATACCGTAGCACCCTTTCTCCTTATCGTTACTCCCTCCGAGGGAGAGTATTTAAATGTTAATCAAGTAGTAGTAACCGGGACGATAACCGACCCGGCACCCAGCAGCGGCATTAGCTCGGTCATGGTAAACGGCCAAACGGCTATATATGGCTCCGGCACCTGGTCGGCAACGCTAACGCTCAGCGAAGGACCGCAGACCATTACTGCCCGGGCCTGGGATCAGGCAGGTAACCCCAGTGCCTTTGACTCGGTGGGGATAATCATAGATAGCCTACCACCCACAGTTGTGATTGAGTCCCCCATTGAGGGCAGCTATCTCAATACCACTAATGTAGTAGTAACCGGGACGGTAACCGACCCGGCACCCAGCAGCGGCATTAGCTCGGTTATGGTAAATGGTCAAACGGCTATATATGGCTCGGGCACCTGGTCGGCAACCCTGACCCTCAGCGAAGGG
>SDBT01005431.1_pt1 | contig 21386 bp, 47 predicted proteins | sample 2277101 | NCBI WGS metagenome assembly SDBT01 (sample SAMN10404973, study PRJNA504765) | marine sediment metagenome | isolation source: marine sediment core GS10_PC15, 103 cmbsf | place: Arctic Ocean: Southern Knipovich Ridge | collected 2010
CCGGGGAGGCGGCACGGGACGTCGCAGGGCAGGGAGCAGGGGACGACGCGCGGGGTGCCGCTAGGGAAGCCGCAAGGGACGCCGCATGGGGCGCCGCTGGAGCCGCCGCACGGGACGCCGCAGGGGACGAAGAAAATGCATGGCAACTGGAACGGTTGAAAGGGATGAGAATTAGCCCGATACCAATATTGTCTGACTTTGCAGAAGAGAATGACCATTTCCCATTCTGGCTTGACCACATCATGGCATCGTTATACCATCAAAAAAAACATGACGGATATTCCAGACAAGGCAGCATTCGATATTTCGTTGGGTTTGCCGAAGCTGTTGCAAGGGAATATGGTATGGCTTATCCAGACGACATGGGGTGGCGTGAATTCTTCCCTTCCGGCGAACGTTGGGGCTTGGCCACTTGGTATCGCGATCTGTTTGAGAGTGATTATGAATCTGGAGTTTTAGACTACCTGGAGGACGGTTAACCTGCCTCAGCCTTGCGCAAAATCATTTCAATCTGAATAGCTTCCATCGCATGCATAAAAACGCTATGCTCGTGTGCCGTCGTTCGGATTTCTCTGACACGCTCCCTGACCTCGGTTATCGCATCGTCGGTCGTCATGCCGGTGCCTTGCCTGCCCTCTAGGCACATGATGGCACGACGCACGCAATCTGAGCAGGGCTGGCGGTCTGTGAATATGGCCGTTTTTACCAGCTCGATAGCTTCGTCGTATAGCATCAGTTATCGACCAGGATCATATTGAAGCTGCCGCCGGCATCCCCTAAAGCCACAGCTCCAAGCGCGGACACCTTTATCGTCGCACCCGATGGCACGCAAATCTCTGGCTCGAACGGCAAAAATCCCGACGCTTCTGCCTCCAAGACTTGCGAATCGACAAATACAAACACTCCTGGCAATAATTCTCCGGTCCTTGCATTCATCGTTGCCCGAAGCCGAAAATCCAACTTTTTGGTGATTGCGGAGGAGTGCCAGCCTTTGATATATGCCGTCACATCGCTTGGAACATGATATCTACATGATAATGACCGATTCCCGCCAGCCGTTATAAACTCATAGACGGTCCCTGCACCAACGCCCTGGAGTGAAATATTTCCAGCGGATACGCCGACAGATCCGGCCGTTATCGCGTGCATCCACTGGATTTTGTCGATATCGGTTGCCACGGTCGTAACCGCTGCGACGCCGTTCATAGTCAGCACCTCAAATTGTTGTATCCCGGACGTGTCCAGGTACACGATTTCGATCGTCCGTATACCAGTGGCAACGGGGTCGCCGTCGTCAGCCGCCTGTGTCGATACGACCTCAAGCTGAATACCGCCGGGATTCGGGACCACTGTCGTACCGGGTATCTGCGTGACATCGTCGAGAGCGCTTGCCGAAATGCCATCCTTCCGCCCTGTGATCGTCAGTCTGGTATGTCCAAGAATATCACCCTTGGCGACCTGTAATCCGAAACTGTCCTGTGGTGAAACTGGAAATATTGGAGAATTACTGGATATTGATTTTATTGCCATCGTGTTCCCCTATGGTGTATCTGAGACGAGGTCACCCGCCTCCATGTTTGTCATGGTCCCATCATTGGAACCTTTTTTATCGGTCAGGAGAGGGAACGTGTCACCGTCTCCCATTGTCCACCACGATACCAGGTTGGCCGTGGCTGAGTGGACCAGTAAATCGAACGGCGTGCCGTCATGCCAGATTTCGGATGCCTCGGCGGACGTTAGCTCTTTGTTCCAGACGCTCACTTCGTCGATTGTGCCGATGAAAACGCTGTCCGTTCCCTGTCGTCCGGATATCTGCATGTTTACCGCATTGGTCGTCGTACTGGTCAGGGTGTCCACAGATATGGTCAGCGAGATTGACACGTCGTCCACGTATATCGTGACGCCGCTGGCATTCGTGCTCCCGTCGTATGTGACAACGATATGGTGCCAGAGAGAGTCGTTTATCGTGAATGGATCTGTCCTGACCTGCAAATGGTTCGTGCTGGAAATGCTGATCAGGTTGAAACGCAGATCGCCATTAGCGCCCATACGCACAGACCACCCGCGTGCATTCCCTGCACTTTCGGCTTTTGAGACGGCATATACGAGGGCATTGGTCGTGGCTTTGAGCCAGAATGATACACTGAATGGGTTGACGCGGTCGAAATTGAGATCAGCCGCGACACCGCAATCGACATACTCGTCAGTGCCACCGAATATTGTAGACTGCCGGTTGTTGAAATTGGTCGCCTTTGAATCGATCTTCCCGAGTGGACCAGTTATGCGACTACGGGTATACGATGAATCGCTCATGATATTCTGTTCACGAATCCGCTGATATTGATTTCATTGGCAGCCGCTGCAAAGGCTCGGATCACCAAACCGTTCTGGATCACCAGCCCGGGGACCACGAGAACCAGACCCACTTGGTCGGTTATCGTAACCTCAATTAAATCGTCCGGATCAGATACGCCGCCGTATTCGATCGTCAATTGCTGGCTTGCTGCACCGGTATTGACCGCATATAGCCATATCTCGTCGATAGCCGAGGCTGACGCCGTGTGTATCAGCGTACCAGCGGTCGCCGTGGCAACCACTTTGATCGGTCGGCCATCTGTTGAACCGGACAAAATGACTTTCGAGAAATTAGGGATCGGGTTCCCGTCTACGCCGTGGATGCTCACAGGAAAAACCTGCGAGTTGCTGGACATCGTACCTAATGCCATTACTTCACACCCTGGAACGGCAAAGTCGCCTTGTACGCGATGTTCAACGGGTTCACGTCGTATTTTCGCTCAAGGATGTGCCGGAACTTGTTTTTTGAGCCTGACATGATGTCCATTCCCCGGGGGTGGTGGATCTCAAGCGTGCTGAAATGCTGCTTCTTGCCGAGGGCATCTTTCAGAGCCTGCCCGATGGCATTGTACTGCGATGGGAGAGGCGCTGTGATCGTGACGAAAGCATCGTCATCTACCCACGTCAAGCCCATCGGTCCATCTGGCGTCGCTGGTTCTGCCGAATCGGCTGGCTCCAATGCCTGGCTATATTCAATACCGGCAGGCCACACGTCGTACTGTCCATTCAGGATTGTGTGCAGCTTCTCTCTTGAGGCTTCATCTATTTCCATGCCAACTGGATAGTATATATCCAACAGCCTGAAATTAAGTTCGTCCCCAAGCGCCGCTTTGATAGCTTTCCCGATGACTTGGTACTTTGATTTCAACGATACACGTAGATCGACCCGAAAAGAGTCGCCTACCTGCTCGATTGTTATTGATTTTGGTTTTGGTTTTTCGTCCATTACTGGACCTCCTTTTCGTTTGATTCCATGATTTCCTTGTATGTCTGGACAGCTTCTCTCATGATGTCTTCTGTATTGGCAATCAGGCTCTTTTTCAACGATGCTAATTGCATCTGCGCATAAGCAGCCTCGCAGCATGTAGGGATGCCAGACGTTGGTGCTATGAGATCAATGGAGGCCCCGAATCGATCTCTCCAAGCGATTGGCTCATTGCAAGAGTTGAGCGTTTTACCAAAAAACATCACTGGACCTCCTTTGTGATTTCTTTCCATGCCTGTACCGCTTTTGGTAGCGCATCGGGCGAGATTATGGGCTTGCGGGTGGGCTCGGTCAGGTCCATGTCGGCCAAAAGTTGTGTCATTTTAGTTACCGTTTCCGCTATGTCAGTGATATGAGGGTTGCACAGATCTGGCGATACAGCCTCTATGACCGGGGCTGGAGACGGCGGGTCTACACTGCAATAATGTTGGTGCAATCCGACCATCATACTATCTCCTGTGTTAACTGTTCCGATTCAAGTTCAGGCGTTGGCGCAGTATTCGGCAACCCTGCCGTCGCCGCGGCCACTTCGGTCGATTCGCGTACGCCGCCTCCGAATCGTGAGGTACGATTTTCGCGCCTGTTCCGATCCAGTACGGCAAGCGCCGCGTCCCTGGACGGTAAGTCCTTGTTATGGTCCATGATGATATCCACAACGGACGTAATCCCTTTCGAGACTGCGTCCATTTGCTCCTGCCAGTTTTGCCACGGATCTGACTCATACGGGTCGGCAAAATCGACAACCGGCTTGGTATCTGTGCTGATACCGTCGTTATTGTGCTGATTCCACACGATTCGTGCAGCTAACATGAATGCTATTTCGACAGGTCGCACCCATTTGCCAAGGTCCAGCTGGAAATCGTTTTCGCCAGCCCGCTGGATACGTTGTGCCTCGGCTGTTTGCCTCTGTGCAGTTTGTTTGAATGATTCCAGAGATACACCACGCCGTGTACCGAGCCGTTCGTATATGTCGTCAATACCGGCCTTAATGTGTGCAGGATCTGTACGAAGGTCGAACAACTGGATATTAAACTCGTCAGCGGACCCAAATGGTAACAAGACAGGGGCCGACGGGTCGAGCACCTGGTCGTGTAGCGTATCCACGTTCTGGCCAGTCAGTACAAATTGCTTATGGCTCTGGTTTCGGATAAGCCATTCCATCTGGACGCTGTACCATGATGCCAGTATCGTTCCCCAGTGCAAGTCGTCGCCCTGAGACGCGTTAAATAGCCGTCCGACCGGAGCGTCGATGCGTACTGGTATGATCGGCAGAAATAATGCGCCTGAGTCGTCCTTGTACGGGTAATCCGAGCCTACACGCGAGACAACTGGATCGGTTGAATCCTCTTGTTGAGTGACCGGGCGGCCTTCTGAATCAACCTCAACGAAGCCTGGTTCCCTCACGCGCCCGCCCGTGCGAGCACTCATGAAAGCACCGTCCTTCGATATATCCCAAATGAAGTACCTGATCAGATCGTCTTCAGCATGCTCAGGCGTGACCGATTGGTTCTCAGGGACAGATATCAGGTATTCAATGCCGGTCAGGTTCTCGAAATCGTCAACCGCCACCGCTGTCGTTTGAGGGATAGTGATATGCTGAAATCTCAGGATATCCAGATCCGGCATAACCACGTATGGTCGAATGAACCCGCCGCCTGTGATCAGTGCCATTTTTACAGCCCTGTCCATCTCGAGGTCGTAATTGAAATCCAGTTTGGAATCCAGAATGTCGGCGAAGACTTCATCCGCCTCGAATATATCCTCCTGTTCAGCACCCTCTTCAGCCTCTTTTGCAGGGGCCTGAAATGCACGGGTTGCGGGTTGTTTGTATAATTTCGTCGTTTTCTGGATCACGTCCTTAGTGACGTTCTCGATAGCGTGCCAGAAATATTTGTCCTTGAACTGCCCCCACCCTTTTTTGCTGATCTTTTTCTGCACCGTGGCCATCAACTGACCAATGATATCGCCCTCGGATACGGCAAGCTTGTTGTCAGCACTCTGGCGTAACTCATCCCATGTATCCTGTCGGGTGTCCAGTATCATGCGGTTCGATGAAAAGCCGGAATGGCCGTGTTTGCTCATAACGTCAATCCCTGCATCTTCGAATACTCGCGAATTGCATTTTCCAGATCCTGCTTTATCCCCATAGCCGTTGGGATGTAGCTGCCAGCGCTATCCGATAGCACGTAGCTATACTCGATGTCCGCCGCTTCGACGAGCCTGGACAACACCTTTACATATTGTTCATGCCGCTTATTCATCACGTCCGATCTTTTGCTCATTTCATATCCCTGTACCGAGGGGCTGCCCTCAGCACGTCGTCGAGCATGTATCGCAGGTCCATCATATCCGATTCCGTCAACCGGTCCGTTTTGCCACTTTTGCAGTATCGGTAATCACCGTGCGGATCCTTGCATATACAGGCATAACCTTCGGCGTCACCAATTTCGTGGCGTTGGGAAATAGGTGTGTATAGATCTGAGCCTATTTGGCAGTCCATTATTCGACCAGTTCCCAGTCTGTTGCAAGCAGATCCGTTTGCGAACAGAGCCACGGCACGAGCAGATTCTGTACTGTCATAATTTCGATGAAGGATTCATAATTTTCTCCCATCTGTTCCGTTGCTGCAACAGCGCCTCGCATACGCAGCCACATATTTTTGCCATTCCAGCCATGTCGACAAACCTTGTCGCCATTTCTCATTTGTTCAACTGCCCATCCGATATCGCCATGAGATACTTGTTTAATGCTCATTTTTTCTCCTGTTTTTGACATTCTATCCGAAAAATTGTACAAGCCGTACACGAAACAATCAATTCACGATTACACCACAAGCGCGCAGCTCCTTCATAGGAAGAAAGTTCAGAGCAGCATGTCGTAGTAGACATGCAGTTAATGATTTGCGAATCAGTTCCTTGCATGAAGACTTCATAACATTGCAGCTCAGGAGGTCCGACATACCTGTTGCATGAAGCAAATATAGCCAAAAAGGCGATTGTAACTATTATAACCTTTCTCATTTCTGTCCAGTCCCGTTGCATTTTGGACAATCGATCAGATCATCCTCTTCATCCTCTTCATCCAGATCGACCTCTATCACTGGATTTGACTGCGCATTATTGAAATATCGGATCTCCCAGCCCATTGGGCCGAGCACCCATCGAGACTCGCCCTTAACTAAGCATGCCATATTATTTCCACCCTGAAAACATATTCACCCGCATCCAGACGTATCTGAGCGCATCGATTAAATCCGAGTCATATACCTTTTTGTCAGGCTTGCCGTCCGAGCCGTACACGTACGAACCAAGGTCGCGCCTCAATTTCGCACACCTCTTACTGACCAATAGTGTACCACAGTTAAACGCCTCGTACAGCCTGACGACGCCATACATGATTTCCTTGTACTTCATCTCTGCACTGGCAGGCTTCCAAACATTGTACCCTTTATCTCGCAAAACGCCTTCAAATACCGTACCTGAGCCGCCTGCCCAGTCTTTCACGATGCCCTGGCACTTTTCTTGCCCCCATAATGTAACCAATTTGTGCACATCTGAGACAAAGCTTTGCAACCCTGAGTATTTTATCAGCTTTTCGTCCACGATCGCGTAATCCCCGTTGAACAGATCAGCGATGACCACTAATGCCAGATTTCCCTCGTTTCGTTTAACCTGAGACGTACCCGGGTCCATTCCTATCCAGAAACTGCGCACATCCGCCGTCGTGTACTCAGGTCCCTCTGTCCAGTTATCGAATATCAGCCCCTCAGATGCACACCATTCGCCCAGTATCATGCGCTGAAACTCAGCCGATGGCAATGTCCGCTTCCATTCGTCAATACGGTCCTGACTATACACGCTGGTTTCGGGGGTGGTGACTGTACGGATATGATGCACACGATCATCGCCGATATACGACTCTGAGTCTGCCCAGATGAATCGCTGGTGCATGAAATGTGACGGGTTGCCCGGGTTCATGTCAACGAGCCTGATATACCTCGGATCATGTGTATCGGCAGCCTCTTTGCCGAATAGCCTGGTGCTCTGATTCAGGCGGTCCAGGTAATTCGCATCACGCAACGTCTCAGCCTGTGTGATGTACCAACCCGATATCGTGGACCCTCTGATCCGCTCGAATGCCCTCGGGTGGTCGGCATACCTGAGCCACAATTCGGCGTCCAGGGTAGGCATGTGTATCACGTTACCCTGTACCGAGTACCGCCATACCTTCGACGGGATCTGGCGTTTCCACTCCTGAAAAAACACGTCCTTGAGCTGTTGGTACGTCTGTGCTGCCACGATGATGATCTGCCCCGGGTGATCCAGGCAGTGCTTGAATAAGCGTAGTATACACGCCGACGTTTTGCCCGTGCCAACGCCGCCATCGATCAGGATGTACCGGCTATTGGCCCTGAGCAGTTCACGTTGTTGTGGCCAGAGCATGGCAAGCGTGTCGGTCATCATAGGCTAGTCTTTGGGGATTGCTGACCCAGATGCGTCGAAGAAAGCACGGGTTTTCGCAAGAACCCTCTCTAACGCGTTTATTTCCCCTTTTACTATTGACAAATCAATAGCTCGGCGCAGCATGGAGTCATAGTCAGGGTGAGGGACGATCACAGCACCCAACAAGTCTTGCTGTTGTCCGTACACCTTAGACAGTTCGTCGGCGATATACTTTTGCATCGATATCTGATTTTTGCGGCCATATCGACTCTTGGTAAGGACATCCAGGATTATAGGATCGGATAACTGTTCGATATCGACCATCACTCCACCTCCGGAGGCGCATGTTTCGGCAACGCTGGCGTGCTCGGGAAGCGGATGTCGGCCATCGATACGGTCGTTATGTGCCCTTCTGATGTCTCGATTATAGCCTCCAGATACATATCTTCATCCTGTGTCCATTCATGAACCCAAGCCCATTCCCATTTAGCCCTTTCGAGCCTCGCCATGCTTGTACAACCAAGCCTCACCATACACAGCCTCAAGCCGTGCTCATTCGCCTTGTCGCTCATTGTATCGCAATATTCGCAATCGGTTGCAGATACATCGCACTCACTGCCGCAAACTGCGCATCGGCTCGGCTCTGATTCGCATCGACGTAAATCGTCAGCCTCATCTTCAAGACATTCATTTTCCATCCCATTCCACTCCTCGGCGCAAATAGCGCTCACACGTTTTCTGTCCATCGTCAGCCTCCTGGTCCTGTTGTATTTCTCTCAGTATCCGCTCAAGCATCTCCACTGGTATGACATATTCCAAATTATATCTCGTCGAATCCAGAGTGAGCGTAATGTGGTCCTTGTACGCCGATATCACCAGCCTTGGCGGTAAAATGTGCTCAGTTTCATGAACTAGTATGTTTTCCATTATTCAGCCTCCATTTGGTCGATCAGTCATCATTCCATACCTCGATTGTACAAATGTCCCTGCGTGCATTCATCGCAGTGGAACAGCTCCATCCAGCCCGCCTCTGTGCGCGATGTACCACATGTGAGACACTTGATCGATTCGACGGGCGGATCTGGCGGGAATAGCTCGTTGAACTTCGATCTCGCGGCCCGGGGTGTATGACTTAGGCCTGACGTATCCTCGTTCCACCCCTCCAACCATTCACGGTACTGCTCTATTCGTGGATCACTCATCGTCGCACCCCTTCTCGTACACCCATTTGCACCCGAGGTTGTAGTCGTATTGTATCACCCTGCCAACGTCAACCCCTTGAGTGCCCAAATATGCCAGAAACCCTGGCAGATCGTTCCCGCTGAAATCCATCGACAATTGCCTCGGGTCAGTCTGGCTCCAAAACTCGGATTCAGCTTTCCGCCACGCACCATCGTCCTCGTCTTGATAATGCGAAATGTCTTTGTAGTCCATTATAATGGCATAGCTATACCCATCCGTAAACCTGTACATTCGACTGGTTTTGGATGGCGAAATGCTGTGGCGGATCATGTCTGGACGGGTAAGTGTCGCACATCCTGCCAGTTGAGCGGGCGGGATAGTGATCCACATGCTTGCTTGCTCATCACCGTCGGTGCTCCAACTCAGGTACAGCACACACGGGTCGCTACGCCATTCACTCATGCTTGCACCTCTTCAGTACGCTGTCCAGCCATCGATTCGCATCCTTCATCGCATCGGTATTCGCGGTATACGACCTTGACAGACCAGCCATGTATATCTCAGCGTGCTTTTCGAGCATCCATCGCGGGATTGTGGAAGAGTCATCGCCCAACCTGAGCAGCTCAGCGTTATTTTTCGCCATTTCCCAGCTTAGGTTCCAGCTGGATCCGGCAGATGGCACGTTTTCGACCGGATCATAGTCACTGCATTCGTTACCACGACTGCCATTGCTTGGCAGCCAAACTGGATTAGATGTGCAAGAACTGCAAAAAGAATGCTCACCCGCATTAATGCAGTCCCGTTTGTATACCGCTTCATCACTCATCGTCGTCCTCCATATAGTCCAGCACCGCCGCAAAAAGCTCTGGAACGATGCACCCATCGTCGTCCTCCTTCGATTCAGCCTGATATTCATCATACCGATGGCAGTTGCCCTCTGGTGAACGCAATTCCGTGAACGAATACGGGCAAAATCCACATCGGGCCATGTGTCCCCCATAGGCTGGGCAGCGCATTTCAGGCCGAGCCTCGACAATCAGCTCAATAAGGTCATCTATGGGGACTTCTGTCTCATATTCCTGGTTATCGTAATCCCATGTATCAATGATTAGCGTCTGCGAATCCTTAATTCGGATGCCACAATTGCAATACTCGATACTTTCAATCGCCTCTTCCATCCCTTTCTCCTTTACACCCTGTCAAAATCGTCCTTGTATCCCTGCAATTCGGTCACTGTCCGCTCACTCGGCCCTTCCAATTCCATGCGCTGGATCAGCACCACCAGACCCATAGTACGGGTCACCACGTCCGACGACTTTTGTGCCCATACCGCACGTATACCCGGCGTCTGAGCAAACCTGACCATATCATGCACAGCGTGCACATTCTGGTACTGCATGCTGAGCAGTTCGTGCGCAATCTGATTCAGATCCGCCTTTGCTGGCAGCACCCGCAACGCAATTTCCAGCACTTCAGGCTTTACGTCAGGCATGACCAGCACTTTCGGCAACCTGTCCCGTATCGGTTCCTGTTCAGGCATGCACTTTTGCTTATGCCGGGACAGTGCGCTTTTCGTCACCGCAAACGCATAGTCCGCCTCGATGTCGCGCAGAGAGTTGCCGTCACCGCCCGTAATGAGCCTGTCACCGATAGACACAGAATCCGCATGTTCACATACACTACATTTTCTCACATGCTAAATATAACCCATGTGTCCCCGAATTGTCCCGTTAAATGGGACAGTGCTGTCAGAGCGGGTTTACGGGACCGTAACGTTTCCCGCATTGCTTTCTCGCAATCCCGCCCGAGGGCCCTTGATTCTTTCTATCATTTCCAGTCGCTCCAACGGATCAGCATTCGCCCGCTTTGGGTGAGTTTTTACCTGTTCCTGTGCCGAAATCCCGAGCCTCGAAAGCTCTGAAGCGACTTTTCTGTCAAACCATTCTATATATCGTGTAATTTGTTCCATTTTTATTCTCCGTTACTTTTCGCCTTTTCGTTCATATGCTTTTTTCAGCTCATCTGGTACCGTCTCTGTATCCAGAAACGTAATCATCCAACGGCTCCATGCGTTCGTACCCCCGTCTTCATCTTCAACTAGCCCGGTTGACATTTCGGGGCCTAGCCACTGTATAAACCAGCCGTATCGTTGGTGATCGCCATTGCTCACAGCCACTGGCCGTAAATGCCGCTTATTCATCACGTTCATCCAATTTTGCTTTTGCTGTTCTCTGGCTGTTCCTGTGCCAGTCGCCGCGGCCAAATACGAGCCTCATGATCTCGACGGCGTCGTTATGCCCGAGATCGACGGAATCGTTACATGCAAAACGCGTATCATCGTCGATGTCCAGTGAATAAACGGTACCATTGAGCGTGAATGCGACGAGCACGAGCCTGTTATGGCCCTCTATGCGCATTAGCACGTCAGAGTTGCCGTAGTCGATGGAACGGCAGGTTATCCCTGAAATACCCGATAGTGATGCCGTCATGCGCTGGATGGCAAGGTGCTTGGCGCGACGAGAGGCTTTGATCGCGGGGACTGTGGCTGTCATTTCGTTCGCTCCAATTGCGCCTGCCCTTGCTCTGTAAGCTTCAGGCCCCAAAACTCTTGCCCCATCCAAGGAGCTGGATATCTATCACATGTGCATTCGCCACAACACGCAGGAAAAGATCTTTCAATCAACCCCTTTTTTTCGAGAGATCTGGTAACGCCCCAATCTCCAATATCAAACCCGCCCGTACATAGAGCGTCAAACTCTGGCGAGAGCGAATCAATCAGCTCAAGTATCCTTCCCTGTTTTTCTGTCATTCCGTTCGCTCCTTGATTGGTCTCTTTATCCAACCATATCGACAATGCTCACCGGTCCCGGAAGCTCCTGTCTTTGATGCCACAACAACGCTGCCGTGCAATACTGGGACCAATGGACGAAATGTATCTTTCGGAATAGCGTACACCCCTTCCAAATGTTTCTCAAGCCACGGCTTCCTGCCTTCTGAATTATCTAGCAAATAATTCGGGACAACAGAAACGACAGCCCCATCAGATGTGATCCAATCTTCCACAATTGCTTTCAGGAAATGCCATGCTCTATTGCCTGAGAAGGGCGGGTTCATGATGACAAAGTCAAATTTCCGTTTTGGCGGGAATTGCGAGAAAAAATCTATCCCGTATCCGATCATGCTAACCCCGGCGCGTTTCGGCCTTGGATCTTCCCGAATTTCGCAGCCAGTTGCGATCAATTCGCCTGCGCCTTCTGCCAAATCGAGAGCCGCTTTTAATAAAATTCCATCATCCCCAGCGCAGGGATCGAAAATGCCCGTTGGACCACTGTCGAAATTAAGCCATGATTCTAATGGCAGAAGGCGCACCATCTCATCTGCCAGCCATCTAGGCGTCTGGATCACGTCACCCGCTGTTGGGCCTTTCGATGCCTGAGCACGATGCGAGCTGATCATTCTGTTCCCTCCAGTATCCGTTGTAAATCCCGCCTGTGCAGGTCAATCTTCCTGTCCATGATACCACGTTCCCGCCGTGCTTTTGCCACGGCTATCAGATGGTCAATCAGCCCCGATCTCAGGGAATAGCAGTATTTCGCATGGTTATCCGACGAATATGGCGGGTTTCCACGTACCAATTTCATGTATTCCATCCATGCGACCTCGTTTGCAGCGTCCCGATCTTCCCCTGCACGGGTAGCGGCGGTCCCTGCGTGCACCACCAGCGTGTTATTCCGATGCTCACGGTCCTCACCTTCCTGGCATGACCAGTCGAACTGCCCCGGCATTTCGTATAGGACCCGGCGCTTCTGGTACTCCTGGTTGGCGTTAAACATGTCTGTGTCAAGCATAGGGCGCTGGTATAGCAACCCGAACCGGATCTGCTCTTTCAGCTCACCCGCGACGACAGATTCATAGTTTTTCTCGATTATCAGTGCAGCGGTTGGCTCCTGGAGAGGGACAAATGTATTATCCAGCACGCCAGACAGGCCGGCCCTGGCTCTGGTGTATTCGCTGTAAAGCATCCATCTGCCAGTAGGGAATCTTTCGACGGTATTCAGACTATAATGTCGTTTGTCCATCCTGAAAAATACTATGACCCCATGCGATTTGTACGCCAGGGAGCCCCTGCTCAGGCTTTCTGGCCATTTCCCGGACATGGTTATGAGCCCCTCTTCCAGGAGCCTTGTCCACGCAGGCAGCCATCGCTGGTCTGTGAGTACCCGAATCGTCATAATCGTACGGCCATTCACGGGCGTCTCGCTCTTTATCATCACCAGAGAGGCGCCCAACACGTCCGGAAGTGTGTACTTTTTCTCGTCCGACGTGGACGGGTAAAAAAAGCGCTCAGTATCCAGGTTGATCCACGGGTCATTCGCCGCGGGCAGCATGTAATTAGCCGCGGGATCAGCACCCGTCAATAAAATCGTCAGTAGTAGTATCATTTTTTGTCTCCTTTCGATTTGGCCTCGGCAATCAGCGCCTCGAGCATTTCGATCGACAGAAAGCTTTCTCCGGAGCCGTTATAATAACCGTCTTCCGCGACCCACCACATCCGCACTTGCAACGTCTTTTTGTCTTGTATCAATATCTCGCCGTCGCATTCACCGCAACTATCGGCGCTGTCGATAATGTTCAAATCTATTTCGCTCATTCCGCATCCTCCATTTTTTCTGGACATATCCGCTTGACCACCATCATTTCTTCTGGAAAGTCATCATACATCTCGGCAGTAGCGATGCACCACCGGATATTATCGACTTGACAGTTCTCAATGCACCACATCCGGACATCTGGAGTGGCAATTTTTTCGCTCTGGGTTGCCAGAAAATACACGCCTATCGACAGTCCAAATAGCGAACCCACCACCACAAAGATTCCCCATGCTTTCGCCACCATATACCAAAAATCACTCATCGCTCTCCCTCCATTTCCAGCACGCTCTTTTTGTCCTCAAGTACCAGGCGCAACGTCCTGCCCATGCGTTCGACATTCATCGCCGTCAGATCCTCGAATAGGTGCCCGGTGATCGCACCCGACATGAATGACAGCTCCGACAGCATGAACGCATGAGACGTCTTGACCTCGCCGATCTCCTCCAGTAACGACATGTTATCGCACACCAGCTCTTGATTATACGCCTCCAGCCTGTCCGCCTGACCGACGTACACGACCAGTATTGACATCGTCACCACCAGGCCGATGATCAACAGCGATTCAATCAGACCGATTTTTGCAGCATTATGGTTCACTTGAGACCTCCAGTACCTGGCGCCGGTTTTGTTTCGGCCAGCGTACGCGGATCCAACCAGAGCGCCTCACACAGTATAATATGCGTTTTCGCACGAACCCAGCGCCCCGTCTGAAACAGGTTGCCCAATGAGCTCCGATTCATCTGTGTAATCAACCCGAGCCTCGTAAACGAGTACCCGAAATCGATTTTGCGCTTGCGGTATAGCGGTTTCACTACATCCGGGTCACAAAGCCCCTCGTGCAGGAAATCGCAATGTTTTAACGCCTGTACCGGCGTGACTTGTTCTGACATTATGACTCCAATGCCGGTCTTTCCCGGCTGTCAGCGAGTTCTCTGTATTTTGAGAGAGTGCGGCTGATTTACTCGCCAACCGTCCCACTCTGTATGGCTGGCAGGGCTCGAACCTGCAACTCGACGGCCCGTGCAAGGTTCGCAATTTTGCACTCGCCCTCCGCTCTATCCAGTTGAGCTACAGCCATTCCAAATGATCTTTTCTTAATGAGGCATTTCATTCTCGCCTCATGCAATTAACATAGTACATACGGCTCGAATTGTCAACCCCCCTGATTTTTCGGCTGGTTCGGCAAATTACCTGTTGACGTTTCCGATGGCATCGTATATACTATAGCATCGCGACAAAGGAGAGTGACGATGATCACAGACGATATCACAGACATTTACCAGCTGTATGAGATTCTGTCAGAAGCTGGCGATATGGATCGGGTTGAGATTGAGATCGGCCTATACTATAATGATCCGCTTCAGTTCCAGATCGGCAAAACATCGCCGGGAACCTACGAGCTCGGCATTATTGCATACGACGGTGAGATGGCGCTGATTGACTGGAAAGGGCTGGAAATCGTGGGATACGACGAATTGCCGTTTATCGAACGAGAGATGGGCCGAGAGGCTGATCAGCTGGAACAGGATGCCAGCGACTATTACAACGAACAGCGGGCCGATGCGCACCGCAAATATGGAGAATGATATGGAGATTTTGACAAGCGACCAGATATTCAAGCTGGCTGAACGGATAGCTGCAACAAAAGCATTTGACACATGGTCGAAAAAAGAAGGGCCAATTCCAGCTGACCCAGGCAAAATGGCTATTCAGATCATGGCTGGACAAGAAATAGGTTTTGAGCCAATCGAAAGCATCCGGGGAATCAGCTTCATCAAAGGGAAGTTGCACGTAGGCGCCACGATGCTCGGTACTCTGCTCTATAGACATGGGTACAAACATGAGCTGGTCAAGAGCGATGTGGCAAAATGCGAGATCGACCTTTACCATCGTGGCGATATGGGATTCGACGATAAAGGATTTGTCGGCAAATACGTCTGGACTATGGCGAAAGCGAAGGAAACAAGGATAGCCGAAGGCTTCATGTGGCAAAACTGGCCTGAGAATATGCTTTATCACAGATGCCTTTCAGACGCCGTGAAGTTTCTGGCACCTCACGCTGGGCATGGCACGATATACACTGAGTTTCAAGGGGAAACCGAAATCCCATCGGACGGGCAAGGAATCCAGGCAATTCCCGAAACCGTCACGCCTGCGCAAAAAGAGCGCAATGTCACGCCAGAACCTGCACAGGATGAGGGCGATGAGCTCCAAGTCCGTATGCAAATGATGCCGACGACTGAAAAGCATTCGCTTGCATTCGCTTATAAGTCCGCTCATGGGATGCCAGAGAACGGTCCATTCCCGAAATGGGAAATGCTCACATACGACGACAAGAAATGGATCGAACTCTGGTTCGTACAACGAGAGGACGACGTTGCCGAAGACATCGACAAACAATTCAAACAGGCGGTGGACAAATGAGCGCAATTTGCACATACATATCAGAAAAAGCCTCGCTCGCACATTCCAAAATGTCGCTTATGGCCGAGATGCTGGAAACCGTCATCGATATGGCTGATATCGACGCATTCGACGGGGATCCGTGTAGCCATTCTGACCACATCGATCAAGTTCTGAAAAATCTCAGTAAAGTTTGCGACGATCTGACAGATCTCTACGACAGGATGGTACCAGATGAAACGACGAATTGAAAACGCGTTGCGGGATTTGTCCAGTATCGAGATCGAGATCCAAGACAGTGCGGACTGTATCGAGAGAATCAAGGACTTGATATCAAGGATTGACCCTGAGAATCCGCATAAGGGGTTGCTGGTTAATATGAACAAGGCCTGCGCAATGCTTGACAGTGTTGAAACTATGATATATCAGGTATCGAAAGAGATTTCAAGTGTCTGCGGGATGCTCGAGTATTTTGCGAAGAAGGCGCCAAATGACCCTGCATGACATCCGCACCCGGCACGAATCCATGAACGGCGAGTTTTTTCGCTCAAGCCGTTCGCGTGACTGCCGATTATGGCCAGTGACGTACCCGGTGGTGCATCGTTCCATGTTCGTGCAATCAGCACCGAACAACGGGACGCGCATGTTCACGGTGTACCGGTTCAACTACGTAACGGGCACGATTAGCCCTGTTAGCACGGTCGGGCAATACGACAGCCTTTTGGCTGCGAAAGCGTCCGTATGGGCGTCCGATTAAACACAGGAGAGTGACGATGGAAACTCATGAAGTGATGGACATTGAGGATCAGCTGGATAAAGCGATCGACGATGTAATCGACGAGACGAATAAGCACGTGGAAAAATACCACTATGGGAATGGCATGAAGAAAGGGCTGGAAATTGCGAAAGGCTTGATCCAGAAGAAGCGCAAACAAAAGGGCCGCACAGACCACTCATCTGCGCCTTTTGACATTATAGGCTGTCATTCATTCCAGCGGGATAGTGCGTTATGCGTTGATTGTGCCAGTAGTTCATACAAGGATAACTGCCCTGCCCTTAGCATAATCCTCAAAAACCCACCAAAGGAGAGCGACGCCGATACCGCGTGCTCAGCTTATCGCAAGGGAAGCCGTCAAGGATGCGACACATGTTATGCACATGTTGCGCCTCGGCTCGATTGCTACAAACCAAAAGTGGTGGGTTGCACGAAAGGCGATGCCTCCGTCAGATGCTACGAATGCGCGGGCGCCGATTTCCGCGACCCTTGCGACGAGTTCCACCCGATTTATATGAAACTAAAGGAGACCAGCGATGAGCAGTGCCCTGTTTTCTCGAAATGCGAGAACACCGCTAAGGGCGCGCAATGCCACATGGGATGGCATAGCCAATGTCCTCCCGAATGGCTCGGATGCTACCAACCAAAGGAGACCTCGAATGACTGACCAACCCTGCACCCTATGCGACGACTCACACAAAATCGGCAAAACGCGGTGTCCACGATGCCGCCGGCATGATTATCTTAATCATCGGCAGCGACGATCCGTTGCTTTAGCAGAGATTCAGTCGGATGGCCTGAAACGGCTCGAGACTGAATTGACGAAATAAAATGACATTGGGCCGCGGTCTTGTGATTGACGCCGCGACCCATTAAAGGAACTATTCATGCAAGATAACACAGAACCCCTGAGTCCGGCAAGTCAGCGGATATTCGACTGGGTTCTCAAACACCCCCAAATAGCAACTGCCGACAACGTCGTTAAACATGCTCAAGTTTCCTATGCCGAGGTATGGACATACGTAGCTGATCATGGAGACGTGAGCGAAGATCTGGAAAAGTTGCTCAGGGGGTTATCCGATGCTTGATAACACAGATCTAAGCGATCTGACAGAACTTCAAACCCGCATCATACTAATAATGGACCATTGGGAACGGTTGCAGCTGCCGTATCCCCCGGCCACTCGATCCAAAGTTTCTCGGCGCTTAGGCGTTTCGCTATCCAGACTCAACGAAGAAATCGATTTTGAGTTTACGGTATTTGTGTATCACAGATTTGCGATGGATCACGCATTAGCCTTAGGGAGAGGGCTGTTATTCGACATCCCAATTGCCACCGTCAAATGGCTGGGAGACGCATACGATGACTGAGGAAACGAATAGTCTCCGCCCCCCAGTAAAGTTCCCTGACGCCAGGACACAGGCTGTCATCATTTTCGATATAAAGCGCAGAATCAAGGCACACCCGAACACCTTTTGGGACGCAACCCTGGTTGCCCGGAGACTGAAGAGGCCGGTGCGAATCATACGCGAGGTCCTGCGACTACATGGCGAAGCTATTCCTGGCCTATACACCCCCACGTCATTCGACTGGCAAGGGGACGACGATGATCGATAAACCGGCTAACAGTTTCCAATTTGCTTTTGAATTAGGCGGCTTGGCAGCCGCTGTGGGAAACCTCAAAGAGAAAAACATCCCGGGCACCGAAGCTGATCTCAAGTTAATTTACCACGTTACCATGTATCTATTCAGCATCCAGGACAAAATCGAGTTCAAAAAACCGCAAGGGGACGACGATGCTTGATGACCCTGCATTCCATGCCAAGCGAAAACAGCTTGACGCCTTCGTTAATCAATACCCGGAAGGCTTGTCGGATGAAGAAACCGAAAAGATCCTCGGGAAGCCTATCGAGAGTTACTGGCTGTATTTGCGCCTGAGAATTACCGGGGAAATGGACGACCTGCTCGTATGGCCGGAGGACGACGATGAGTGATTCCCCAGCCTTCCGATCCCTTTCCCTGACCGGCAAGGTAATCGCACAGCATTTACATTATTCGCCAGGGGAATACACGCGCCAGCAATTAGCCGACAAACTCGGCCTCGGGTTGCGGTCTGTGAATCGCTCAATGGTCGATAAAAAGCTGATTGACTTTATATGCCAAAATGGCATACATACATGCCAAAATGGCATACCGGCAGAGCCCCCGGTTGTTGAATTGGAACATGCCAAAATGGCAACTACATGCCAAAATGGCAACTCGTCAAAAGCTGTTAAAAACACGCCGGCAAGGTCTGACAGCGGCATTACAAGCGAACATGCCAAAATGGCAACTGTCGCCGCCGGCTCTATTCTTTCTTCTCTTAAGGCTAAGAGTAAGAAAGAGGGAAAGAAAGAAAGAGGGAAAGAAAGAAAGAATAGGGCCGACCACAAATACAGCGACCCGGCATTTTCACAGACGTGGAACCCCGGCATAGTCATTCGCATATACAGCGATCTGGCTTTTGTCCGGTTCAAAAAGCGCCCGACTTTTGGGCCTGTCGTTGACGATAATGGCGACGTGCGGTTAAACAAAAACGGGAAGCCTATGCCAAACAAAGTACACGGGAAAGCCAAAACGATGGCACTGAAACTGGTCAACGAATCAGATCCACAGGATACATGCAGGCTGATTATCGAACGGGCTTTTTCCGGGTTAGATTTCCCATTCAGCAAGGGAACAAAAAACATGACATTGGACACGATCTCTGACTACACAGACGGTCTGCTCCTTGCAATCACGCCAGAGCAGAAAGCCCCGACCATGTCAGTAGCCGAGCGCAAACGTCGGGGGGTAGCGTAATGGTTGACCACGAAGCACAAACCGCTGTCGTAGCGGCCGCCCTGCTTAACCTGGATGCGTGTCGTTTGGCATGTGAATCGCTCACCCCTGACGACTTCTCTGAGGGCCCTGTGCGATCCATTTTTGAGGTCATGAAAGCGCTGCATTTGGAGGGCGAACCGATCAACCGGGTGACCATTCACAGCTATGCGAAACGGAATCTGTCGGAACCCGGGTTCACTATCATGGAACTGGGTAACGTCACCGATGCGTTTCCGGTTGTCGAGGATACACCTGCATATATCAAGCTGGTCAAAGATTCGATGTTCCAGAACGGGCTGAAAATGCTGGTATCGCGCCTGTACACGCACATGATCAATGACAAGGACAGGGACATCGACGCATGGGTTGACGTGTTTATCGGCAAATACCAGTCACTGGAACGGTTCTCATCTGCACTGCCCATGTCGTCTGAAATCGATGGTACTGTCGATCAGTGGCAATACGTCCGGGATAACTGGGACAATGTACCCACATGGTCGTTACCTGAGCTTACGGACATCATAGAGCCGTTATACGGGGGCAAGCTGATCATCTGTGCTGGCGCTGCGAAACATGGTAAGACATCGTTCATGATGTCTCAAGGGATCGACTGGGCAAGGGCTGGCCACGGCGTCGGGTATTTCAGCCTGGAGATGAATGCGAATCAGCTACTCAAACGCCAGATACGGGCAAGCACGCAAGCGGACCCGGTTCGCGGAAACATGGACATGCGCATCGTCCGGGAAATGCTACACAGTGAGTTCGACGACTTGCCCTTTTTCTTCAACGCCCGTGAGCGTAATCTGGATAAGATCCTGACCGAATGTCATACTTTACTCAGGGAAAAGGGCGTGCGCATCTTTTTCATCGACCACCTGGGCCTGTTGGACCGGAACATGAGGACCAACACAGCCACGGCCATTGGCGAATTGACCGGGAAAATGGCAGCGTTCAAACAACGGCATAACGTGGACATCATTTCCGGGTGTCAATTGAACCGGGATGCCAGAAAAAACAAAGTGGCGCCGTGTGCGATGGACCTGCGGGACTCCGGGCATATTGAGCAGGACATGGATGTCGGGCTGTTCATCGACAGGGTAGCGATACGCGAGGACGACGAGCACCAGGACCTGATTAACATTATCGCGGACGGGAATCGGCACCAATTCGGTAGTGAGACGATTGTCCAGACGCGATGGGACCGGAAAACACAGCGGCTTGTGCCGCATGACGACTAAACCGTTGCAGATTATGCAACAGCTGGAAAACACACAAGGAGAAGACGATGACGAATTACAATAATGAGATATTGATCAAAGGGAGCGCACAGATGGATAACAAGAAAGCCGTGCAGGTTCTGGCGGAATTGCGGGAATGGCTGGAGACACAGCATGATAAAGCGTGGGCAGTTAGAGAGCGATACGCTGAAGCTGACGAGGAGAATGATCCGCGTCTGCAAAAACTCCTTGCAGAGGGAGGCTCCGATGAAGAAATCTGCGAAGCCGTGGAAACAATATCTGCCGAAAATTATCGACAATGCAGATTCTGGCACGGAACCGCTAATGGGTTCAGATTTGCCAGAGACAAGCTTTTTGAGCTGTCACACAAGCCTTAGCGATTCAGCGCCCCGTACAGCGCGATCAAAGCAGCGTCGCCACGCCCGTCACGGTAGGCGCCTCGCGGACCGTATAGCATATCGGCCTGCTTACCGAACATCGTACGACATACC
>SDBT01005432.1_pt1 | contig 21384 bp, 27 predicted proteins | sample 2277101 | NCBI WGS metagenome assembly SDBT01 (sample SAMN10404973, study PRJNA504765) | marine sediment metagenome | isolation source: marine sediment core GS10_PC15, 103 cmbsf | place: Arctic Ocean: Southern Knipovich Ridge | collected 2010
ATCTTAATATTGTATTTTACAAAAGGCGGTTAGAAATTATTAAGTCAAAAAATGATGATTCAGGAGAATGGATAAATCTTGACAAAAAAATAAAGAAAGTAGAGCTTGCTAAAAAGACAGTTGATACTAGGATAGCACTTATCAAAGAAGAAAAAATGAGGGGTGAGGTTATCCCTACTGAATTGGTAAAGATTTTATTTGCACAGCATTCTAAAAATATCATTGTTGAATTTGAAAACAGCTTGGATAAGGTATTAACTATCCTGGCAAAAGAGGTAGGAATGAATAATAAGGCTATTTCAAAGTATCGGGGTATCATTAAAAAAGAAATAAATATTGCTGTTAATAGTACCATTGATAAAACAAAAGAAGATATTGTTAATATGATTGATGAGTTTTCCGAAAAAAGATCAAGAGGTGAAAGCAAATAAAATACCTTTTAGGTGTTCATATAATAATTTCAGTTGTGATAAATATGATTCTAGCACATCTACTTTGATGTATAATTGTGAAAAATGCGAACATTATAATAATGGTATTCTTGTTCCATCGCCTGGAAAAAAAAAGAATTTTTGTAAATGGATAAAAAAAATTTGGATAAATGTCATTGGATTATTTAGAAAATCTTAGCGAAATAATAGAAGCCGGTAGGTTTCATCTGTCAACGATCAGACCAAGTGAATGGACAGAGAAAAATCGATATATGGATTCCAGTGTTTCCAGATATAAAGGCAAATTTAGTTATGATATTACGCCCTATACCAAAGAGATTGTCGATTGTTTAAGTCCAGATCATCCAGCTAGGATTGTTGCTGTTATGAAAGGAGCACAAGTTGGTTTTAGTACTGGGGTTATTGAACCTGGAATAGGATGGATCATTTCACAAAGCCCGGGTAATATATTGCTGCTTACCGGCCATGCGGACCTATCAGAAGAAGCAATAGTTAAAGTTGATAATATGATTGATAGTTGCGGGATTAGGAATTTGATAAGATCGAATATTTCAAGAGTTAGGAACATGAAAACCGGAGATACGAATCTTAAAAAAGAGTTCCCCGGGGGAATGCTTGTAGCCGGGTCGTCTAATAACCATAAACTTCTGCGACAAAGATCGGTACAGTATGGTTTTATTGACGACTTCGATGCAGCTAAAATGTTAGATAAATCTTCCGGGTCCACTGCTAAGATGATAGAGCAAAGGTTTGCGGCCTATTATGATAAGATGAAACTATTTTATATTTCAACACCGGAATTAAAACAGACATCTAATATTGAGCCACAGTATTTATTAGGTGATCAACGCAAATATCATATACCTTGCCCTAATTGTGGAGAATTGATTGTATTAGAATGGTCTGTTGATATTGATGGAGGCAAAGAGAAGGGAGGTATTACGTGGAAATTAGATGATAATAATAAATTAATAATCGGAAGCGTAGGTTATATATGCCAAAAATGTTCCGGTTTCTTTGATGATAGCAAGAAATATGAACTTAATTTAGCAGGGCAATATATACCTACAGCAGATCCTTCGGCTCCGGGATATTATTCATATCACATTTCAAGTCTATATGCACCGGCAGGTATGTATGATTGGGAGCATTATGTACGTCAATATTTGGAAGCTAATCCAATAGGAGAAAATCAGAAAGAAAATCTATATCAAACATTTGTCAATCTTTGTTTAGGAGAAACCTACGAACAAAGAGGAAAGAGCCCGAAAGCTAATCAGCTGCAAAAAAATATTCGTAATTATCCTATTAATTCTATACCGGAAAAACTGTCTATAAAAGACGGCAATGGTAAAATTGTGTTAATAACTTGTGCTTGTGATTTAAATGGAACAATTAATGATGCCAGATTAGATTATGAGATTGTTGGGTGGAGTGAAAACGGATCGAGTTATAGTATTGATCAGGGAAGCGTGGGTACATTCATTCCTTTGGAGGGTCAAAAAAAGTACAAAGTAGATAGAGAACGATGGACGTATGAACATCATAAGCCAAATAGTGTCTGGTCTGAGTTTGATAATGTTTTAAATAAAGTATTTGTAACCGATACAAATAGGAGAATGAAAATATTTATTACCGGTATTGATACCGGACACTATACCTTACAGGCATATAATTATATTGATGATACTAAATTTCACGTAATCGGAGTAAAAGGAAAAGATACTGAAAAGTTTATAAGATATGGTGTTGATTTGCCTACCTTTAGACCGGCTAAAGAACGAAGCAAGCTTTATCTTGCTGAAGTTAATATCATCAAAGATGAACTTTCGGATAGGATGGATTTAAAATGGGATGAAGGGAATGATGATCAGCAACCGTCTGGATTTATGAACTTTCCAACACCTTCGGATGGAAAATATTTGTATAATAATTTCTTTTCACATTATGAATCAGAACATCGGATAACTGAAAACAAAGACGGTCAAGGCATTGCTTCTAAATGGGTCAAGAAAAATAGTATTGTTCAAAATCACTTCTTTGATGTAGCCGTTTATAATATGGTTATCAGAGATATTTTAGTATATTTGGTCATGAAAGAATTAAAAGTAAAATATTATACCTGGGCTGATTATGTCAATGCGGTATTAGGTAGGACTTAAAAAAAAAGCATATTATGAGCAAAAAAGAAGACGTTAAGTCAAGTGTTGTAATTTATTCTACAGCAGACTACAAAAGATTTAAATTTATAGACGGGAATAGATTTGTCTCAGAAAAAAAGGTTGAAAATCTTATTAAAATTATTAATGATGGGCTTGATATTCTTAAATATGCTCCTATTATAGTTGACAATGATTACAATATTATAGATGGTCAGCACAGGTATCATGTTTGCTTAAAGCTCAAAAGAAGCGTATGTTATATTATAGCCCCATCTAAAAATGTTTCAGAAATAGCAAAAATTAATACTGCTATGGATAAATGGAAATTAACCGATTATTTAGATTCCTATGTTACTATAATGAACCCGGATTATATGGAACTGGAACAATTTATGGAGAAATACGGATTTTCTATTGGGGTTAGTCTTGCATTGTTGGGAAGGGGCAAAGCTGCCGATGGTGGTACTATGTTGGCGAGATTTAAGAATGGCTATTTTAAAATAAAGGATAGGGACGAAGCTAATCGTATTGCCGGCTTATTAATGGACTACAAAAAATATACTGAGCTATTTTCACAACGACCATTTGTGCGTGCTATTAATCAGTTAATTCTACATGAAAATTACGACCATAAAAAAATGATGGAGAAATTAGCACAGAGTAAAATTGTACTTGAAAAGAAGCAAACACCCAAAGATTATGTAATGCAACTTGAAAAAATTTTTAATTTCCACAATTCAAAAATTGTCCGGCTCATATAAAATATTGAGAATCAATTAACCACCAAACTAAATAATCATGGCAAAGAAAAAATTCAAATTTAAAAAAGGAGATAAGGCACAACTAAATAAGGATAGTAAACATTTATTGCATTTTTTTTCGAATGGACCAAGGGTGGTTACAAGGGTAGAGAATACCCCTGCTCTATCATATGAACATCAATTTGTTTTTTTTGAAATTAATGGGAAAGAAGAGGGATTTTATTCTCAAGCATTTGAAATTACAAAATGAGATATAAACTAAAAGCCTTAACGGTAAATGGAGCTTGTAATAAGATATTTACAAGAAAAAAATCAGACGGCTCTTTAACAATCGTAAGCGATAAGGATTTTCCACCAGGGCAAGCTAATAGATTGGTAAAAAAAAGGTTTCTTGAAAAAATAGATCAAGAAAAATCAGATCAAGAAAAATCAGCGATTATAATTGGTATAGTGATTCCGACAAAAGGTAATAGGCCTTATTTTTTAGGTAAGGCAAAATCTTTATTAGTACGACAAACAATAAAACCGAAATATATTAGAATAGTAAATGATGAAATTTCATTTAGCGGAGTAGATATAGCTTATCGTTATTATTTAGGATTCAAGGAATTATTTAATAAAGGATGTAATGTAGTTATTTGTTGGGAGGACGATGATTGGTATGCTGATAATTATATTGAGACCCTAATCGAAAAGTGGGAGAAAGCTGATAGACCAGATATTTTTGGCATAGGGCAAAGTATTTATTATCATATAGTTACAAAGCAATATGCTATATTTGTCCATAGGGGAAGAGCAAGTATGATGGCTACGCTTGTAACCCGGAATGTGCTTAGAAGCAAGTTTGATTATGATGATCCATATTTAGATATTGAATTATGGAAATCAAATCAAGGGAAAACATTTGTACCCGATAAGCCTATTTGTGTAGGTATAAAACATGGCTTCACTAATGTAGGTGGTGGAGGCCATCAAAAAAAATGGGATAGATATACTATTATGGATCCTGATTCTAACAAGCTAAAAAATATGGTAGGACAAGATGTTTCTTTTTATAAGCTTATGGCTATTAGAAACAACTATGAGCTCACGAAAAAAAGTTATGGTAAAACTCCTATTGTTTCTGTGATTACCAGGGTACATGGAGATAAAAGACCTGAAGGATTTAAGAAAAATCAGCGTTCAATATCTAAGATGAAAGGTGATTTTGAACAGATATTTATTAAAGATAAAAAAGGAATGGGTTTATATTATGCCAATAGCTCATTTCAGTTAGCTCTTTCATATATATCCGGCAAATGGGTTTATCTATTAGATGATGATGATTACTTTGTTGATCATGATATTTTCAATGAAATAAAGGATATTGAAGCAGATGTTATCTTTGTTAAGATGTGGATAGGAATAAGGGGTGGAGGTATTTATCCACAAGATAATGTATGGAAAAAAAGTCCATTAAGGGGATCAATAGGAGGTAGCTGTTTTTTTGTAAGCAAAGAAATTTATTTTAAATTTATCCATCATTTTGCTCACGAAAGGATGGGAGATTTTGAATTTATAAGCCGGGTATTTGATTCCGGTGCTAAATGTGTATGGCTGGATAGGATTATTTCTAAAACACATAACGTAAGCAGGGGGAGAATAGAGTGAATTATCTGAATTATAAAAAACAAGAAATGAAAAAAATAGATACATGGATTACTTTGGTGCTATTTGTTATACTTGTTTGTATGGCAACTATTACAATATATCTTGGGATAGTATGTGATTGCAACTAAAGATTAAACTCTAATATTATGGAAAATGAAAAACAACAATGTGATGAAATTGCCAGAATAACACTGCCATGGGGAAGTAAGGTAGTAAATTATTGTCCGGTTCATGCTAACCAGCTGGCAGCAATGGGGCAAGCAATGGGTGCTCCAATTAGTGCACAATTACTTCCAAAAACTTCTTTAATACAATGTGAACAAATGCAAAGATTAACAGACAAAGAAAAAGAGTTAGCCAAAACATTTGATCTCTAAACAATAAATATAATAGAATGATATTATTTTTATGCGATAACGATTGGGCAAATCACATGCACAATATGGCTAATGCTTTAAGGCTTGCCGGTATTGATTGTGTTGATGTTAAAATGGTTCCGCATGTATTTAATTATGAATCAGAAAGTCAAATAAAATTAAGGCCAGAGATAAATTTATTAATTAAAACATCTGATATTATTGTTGTTTTTCATAGTTGTATTAATTCTTATACTGCAGTATTAAAATATAAATTATCGTCAGCAAAGATATATGTTTTTCATACAGGCAGTTTTTATAGAAAAAGGGCTGCATGGTGCAATAGAGCATTCAATATGGTTAATGGAACATTAACCAATCATTGCGAATTTTTTAAGTTAGGAGCTAAAAATATGCAATATGTTGAGAGATGTATTGATATTAAAGACCATCCGGCATTTAAGCACCAGGTAAATAGTCCTATAAAAATAGCTCATTATCCAAGTAACCCGGAAATAAAAGGAACTGATAAGATTGTTTCAATGATGGATGAAATAAAAGGCAATTTTGATTTTATTTATTCTAAAGATATATTCACTCATTCAGAAAATATGAAAAGAATTTCTGATTGCGATGTATATATTGAGCTTTTCAAACCTCAAATTGAAGGCTTCGAATATGGTCATTATGGATATGCGGCTTTAGAGGCAGCCTCTTGTGGCAAGATTGTTATTACTCAAAATCTTAATAAAGATATTTACGAAAAAATATACGGAGAATGTCCAATGATATTGGTTGCTAATGAAAAGGAATTTAAAGATGCAATATTAATGGTTTCTAATATAGAAAAACTGGCTATTAGCAATTTTCAAACTAAAATTTATACCTGGGTTAAAGAAAAACATAGTTATAGGGCAACAGGTGAACGATTAAAACAAATACTTTTATGATAACCGGAATAACTGTTGTCTATAATACTAAGGGCCTTATTGATCGAGCCATAAAATCCGTAAGAAAATTCTATCCTGAATTGCCTTTGATAATTGTTAACGGGTCCATCCCGGGACATAAATGCGATATTTATTTAAAATCAAATCCTTATGATAATTGCACTATTTACCACATGGGGAGCAATATAGGACATGGAAGGGGATTAAATTATGGTCTTTCAAAGTGTGAAACAAAGCAGGCATTACTTTTTGATAGCGATATTGAAATAAAAAAGGAAGATATAATAGAAAAAATGCAGGCAAATCTTAAAGATTCAAGCTATGGAATAGGAGAAATATGTTATGTTAACAGGAATGGAAGAAATGTTACTATCGGGATACCTTATTTGCATCCTTATTTTATGCTTATAAATAAAATTCAATATATGAAATACAATAAATTCGTACACCATGGAGCTCCTTGCATCAAAACGATGTTAGATTTACACGAACAAAATAAAAGCTCTATGCTTATTGAATTTCCTGTAAAAAATTTCGTAGGACATGACCATAGAGGTACGAGGAATTTAAATCCCCCTGAATTTTTAAAGAACAGATATAATGGGTAACTATAGAAAACCAGAATATTACGATAAGGCATTTCAGCTTGATAAGTATAATTGCCATTATTCGGAAACCGTATATTATGAGATGTGGAAAAAGGTGATTAGCTATTTGTTAAAAGAAGATGAAATTTTAGAGATTGGATGTGGAACCGGGCAATTTGCTGAAATGTTATGGGATCGTGGTGGTTTTTATAAATATGTTGGAATTGATTTCAGTGAAGTTGCTATTGAAAAATCAAATGATAGATGTATGAATGGATGTTGGTTTCATGTACATGATGCTCGTAAGCCTATTCATGAGTTATATAATACCGTAATTTGTCTTGAAACATTAGAACATATAGATAATGATATTTTAGTATTAAAAAATATAAAATCCGGAACTAAATTTATTGGATCTGTACCTATTCTAAATGATCCTGCACACGTGAGGGTATTTAAAACGCCTGAAAGTATTACTGAAAGGTATGGAAAATTAATAGATATAGAAGAAATAATTGAGTTTGACATCAAAAAATTCGTTTTTAAAGGAATAATAAAATGAGCCGGTATGGTTAGCGTAATTATACCATATAATAAAGACAGGGGATTTTTAAAGCAGGCAATTGAAAGCATAGAGAATCAAACCTATCTAACAGAGCTTATATTAAGCCAATCAGACAAAAGCGTTTCCTATAATATTAATAAAGGATTAGAAAAAGCAACTGGTGATTATATCCGCTACTGCTGTGAAGATGATTTATTAACACCAAATTGCATTGAGGATAGCGTGAAAGCCATCCAGGGTTTTGATTTTATACATGGAAATGCTATTAATTTTTGGTCAAATGGGTTAGAACAACCCTATATTCCAACCATTAAAAATCCAACCTTACAGGAAATGATTACTTTAAACGTAATTCATGGTGGTACTGTATTGTATAGAAGGGATTGTTTTGATAGATTTGGCGGGTTTGATGAAATTCTTTGGTGTGCGGAAGAATATGAATTTAATATGAGATTGCTTTCTAATGGATGCAAATTAAATTATTGCGATTCTTTTATGTACCGTTACCGTAGGCACAAAAAGCAAAAAAGTTTAGGCAATACTGATCAGGCATATCAGGCAAAAAGACAGATAGAAATAAATAAAATCAAAAATAGATTCCGTTAAATAGGACTCGGATTGAACTGGAGATATGTGAGTAAATTTGCTTGCACAGTTGCCCAGCTTTCACAGGCGAGTTTTAAAACAAAAGATAGGTAATAAGCATAAAGGCACTCAATTTAAATCGCTTAGAACGCAGGAAATATGAAAGTAGGTATTATTATTCCAGATCGAGGTGATCGCCCTAAATTGCTTGCCAATAGTATCAGGATGTTAGAAGCACAAACTCTAAAACCGTATTGTATAGCCTTAATAAGTGAGAACCCAATATCAGATAAGCCAGATATTACATGGAGGTATCGTAGAGGATATGATATTTTAAGGAAAAAAGGGCTTGACATTATTGCATTTTGGGAAAATGATGATTGGTATTCTCCGGATTATCTACGATATATGACAGATAAATGGTTAGAACATGGCAAACCTGACCTTTTTGGTACAAATCATACTATTTATTACAATATAAAGATAAAAGCTTACTTTGAAATGCTACACGATCAACGTTCGGCAGCAATGAATACGCTAATAAAGCCCGACATGAACTTTGAATGGTGTCCGGATTATGAAACATATACGGATCTTCATTTATACCGGACCTTAAATTACAAAGTATTTAAGCCAGATAAATTGTATTCCCTGGGAATAAAGCATGGAATAGGCAAATTAGGGGGTAGAAGCCATATAGATAGGTTATACCGGTATAAATTCAAGGATAATGGATTCTTAAAAAGAACATTAGACCCTATTAGTTACGAGTTTTATTGGAATTATTTTAATTAAATTATATTATATAATGGAAACAAAAGCTGAATATGAAATCCATGACGGTAGGAAATATCCTATTTTATGGAGAAAGAGAGGAAATAAATTAACCGATAGTTGTCCATTTTGTGGACAAAACCATGAGCATGGCATAGGAGAGGGTCATAGGGTAGCTCATTGCAGTGATACAATCAGATGTGTTGGAGGCATCTCTGAAATTGTAAAAGTTGTGTCAAATCACTTTGCAAAAGAAGATGGTTATATGCTTCGTGAATATTAATTAAAATATGTCTAAAGACAAAATATACCCATCCCATTACAAACAATATCCAATAGAAGTCATTGATATGATGGTTTCTATATGGGGGGTCCAGGCAGCAATTAATTATTGTACATTAACAGCCTTTAAATATCGTATGCGTTTAGGACATAAGGATAATGTTGAACAAGAAATGGCAAAGGAAAAATGGTATATGGATAAGGCCGAAGAACTTAAGAAAAGATTATAACAGAAAGGTAATACATTTTTTGTAACCAAAAATTTTTTATTTAAAATAATATATGGTTTTTTGTTGTCTCAAGTGTAAAGCAAAATGGAGTTCCACTATTTAATTCAAAAATCATACATATATGGCTAGTGATGCAGTAGGTTCGGAAAGAATATCAAGAATTGTAGGATATAAAATTGTCAAAGGTGATTTCGCTCAAGTTACGCCAAATTTGCCTCAGCGAATTGCAATTTTAGCAGAAGCCAATACTGCGGAACAAGCAACTTTAGATACTGCTGAAAAAGAAATTACATCTGCACAACAAGCCGGGATTTTATATGGTTTTGGTTCTCCTATTTATCATATAATGAGAATTTTACGCCCATTGGCAGGTGGAGGAATTGGAGGAATACCTACAGTTGTTTATCCACAAGCTGTTGCCGCCGGTGCTGCTGCAAAAGTCTTAACCGTTACTCCTGTTGGAACAGCAACGGGAAATGGCACGCATACCTTAAGAATTTCCGGTAGGGCTGGTATAGACGGAACATTTTATGATATTAATATTGAAAAAGATGATACAACCGCAGATATTACAGCTAAAATATCAGATGCGATAAATGCCGTAACCGGTTCTCCGGTAACAGCAATAAATACAGATTACGAAGCAACACTTACAAGCAAGTGGAAAGGATTAACTGCTGATGATATTTCAGTAACCGTTGATACCAATGATAATGACTTAGGAATAACTTATGCAGTTAATTCTATTGCATCAGGGGCAGCAACACCAAGCATTTCTGCTGCATTAGCTTTATTTGGTACTAACTGGAATACAATAGTTATTAACAGCTACGGAACAGTTACTAGCATATTAGATACCTTAGAAGATTTTAACGGTATTCCCGATCCTAATAACCCTACAGGTAGATATGCAGGAATTATAATGAAACCATTTATAGCACTTACCGGATCAGTAGCAGATGATCCTTCAAGTGTTACAGATGGTAGAAAAGATGAAGTGACAATAGCTATATGTCCGGCTCCTTTAAGTGCCGGATTACCCTTTGAAGCAAGTGCTAATATGTCATTACTATTTGGACGACAGGCACAAGATAACCCACATTTAGACGTAGCAGGCCGATCTTATGTAGATATGCCTACGCCAATATCAATAGGTTCTATGGCTGATTATGACAATAGAGATGCTATTGTTAAAAAGGGATCTTCTACTGTTGATTTGGTTAATGAAAAATATCAGATACAGGATTTTGTTACTACTTATCATCCAGTGGGCGAAACACCTCCACAATTTAGATATTCAAGGAACCTAATGATAGATTTCAATATCAGATTTGGATATTTTTTACTGGAACTTATAAATGTTGTAGATCATGCAATAGCAGCAGATGAAGATACCGTTTCTGCTCAAAATATTATAAAACCTAAACAATGGAAACAAATAATTGATAAATATGCAGAATCCCTTTCAGGTAAGGCGTTAATTGTTGATCCTGCATTTATGCAAGTATCTATTACCGTTGTAATCAGTACAACTAATCCCGATAGATTAGAAACATTTTTCCGATATAAAAGAAGCGGATTTGCAAGGATAGCAAGTACAACCGCAGAAGCCGGATTTAATTTTGGAACTATTTAAAATAATAATATGGCAGTAGGAGGCGATATAATAGAAATAACTTTTAATCATCCGACAGTAGGGTCAGGTGTTATTTTACCAAAAGCAAATGAAGATTCTACTTTTGATACAGGTGGATTTCGTTCTAATGATGACGTTAACATGATCGCGGGAAATGGAGAAATGATAGATCAAATGAATCGTGTCAGATGGTCGCTTGAAACTGTTATTGCCTGGGATATGAATATAAGGGGTGATTTAGAGAAATTGGTTGAACTTGCCGAGTCTCCAGTTGAAGCAGAATGGACAATTACTAATATAAACGGAACTGTTTATGGCGGAACCGGTAAGCCGGTAGGAGATCTGCAAGGCAATGGTAATGCAGCTACATTTACTCTGAAAATATCTGGTGGTAATAAACTAAAAAAGATAGTTGGATAATATGAAACAAAAAATACCAATTGATAAAGCCATTGAAGAAATTGATGGCTGGTTAGAAAAGAAAAAAATCTTTCCCTCAGCTCGAGAAGAATATAGAGATCAAATAGATACCCTTGCAGAAGCAATTTCTTTGGGGGTTTTGTCTTTGAATGAAAAAGGGGAATTTAAACAAGAGCTTTTATTCCCATTAAAAGAAGAACAGGCAGTAACCCATCTTGATTATAAGTCCCGATTAAATGATAGAATGTTAGAGCCCCATTTAAAAGGAACAAAAGCAGGCGATGGTGATGCTCGTATAATTTCTTATTTGGCTTGCCTCACAGGTCAAGCTAAAGGAATAATAAAAGCTCTTGATACTGCCGATAGAAAAATTACAAATGCTATCGTAATTTTTTTTATCAGTTAGATCCTACGTCTATTGACAACATGATCAAGTCTGTTGTCCGAGAACACCACTGGCCTCCGCACATAATCAAAGAGCTTTATTTAGATAACGAAGATTACCAGGGATTAGAATACTGGTATAATGATGTTAAAGAAGTTAGCGATAAGTTAAAGAAAAAATAATGGCTTTTAAGATACCTACAATTTTTACGGCAGTTGATAAGTTCTCTAAGACTACCCGGGTTATGTCAAAGAGTGTTCAATCTTTTGCTGTAAAATCAGAGATAGCAGTAGCAAGGGCAGATAGAGCCTTTACAAAGTTAACTTCTCCAATAAGGAGAGTTTCAAGAGCTTTAGGCAGTTTCGGATTAATCTTAGGAGCAACGGCAATATTAGGAGTTGTGGGTAATGCTGTAAGTGTTTTTGCAAATTTCGAACAAGCAAATGCGAACCTAGCTTCTGTGATGGCAACAGCCACAAGACCGGAATTAATATCATTACAGGCCGATGCTAAACGGCTTGGTGCTACTACAGCCAAGACCGCAACCGAAGTGGTCGGATTACAAGAAGCTTTTGCACGTCTTGGATTTACAACTCCCGATATTATAAATATGACAGAATCAACCATAGCAGGATCAATTGCTATGAGGGGGGAGCTTTCTGATACTGCGGAATTGGTTGGAGCAATGGTAAAAACATTTGATGACTTTTCATCGATCGATACACCTGAAATTTTAGATCAAATGACGGTTGCTACTCAAAGCTCTGCTTTGAACTTTGAAAAGTTACAAACCGGATTACCAATAGTAGCCGGAGCTGCGAATGCAGCTGGTGTTCCATTTACAAGATTAATAGCTTTATTAGGAAAATTATCTGATGCAGGAATAGATACCTCCTCCTCTTCAACGGCACTTAGAAATATATTTATAGAAAGTGCAAAACAGGGATTATCTTATTCTCAAATCCTTACTAAAATTGAAAAAAATCAGGATAAATTAACCGCAGCGAATGATGAATTTGGCAAAAGGGCAGCCGTATCAGCTACTATTTTATCAAAAAATATAAGAGCAACTGATGAACTTGATGAAAAATTACGAAGTGCAGCCAAAGGAGGTAAACTTTCAGGAGCAGCAGCATTAGCAGCAGCAAAACAGCTTGATACATTAAAAGGAGCTACGACAATTTTAAAGAGTGCTTGGGAAGGCTGGATTTTATCAATGGAAGATGGAACCGGGGCTTTGTCGAATACTTTAAAACGGGTGGTCCAGGTAGCAACCGAAATGTTAAGTCTGGCAAGTGGAACGGCAAAGGCATCCGATAAGCTTTCTGCAATGGGAAAAAGAACAAGGGAATTGGCTCAAAGAGGAATATTCTGGTTAAAAGTAATAGGATTTATCATAGCTTCATTAATTGCTTTTAAAGTAATATTGGTGGCAGCAAGTATTGCCATAGGAGCATATAAGGCTGTTGTAGCTATAGTTACAGCTGCTCAATGGCTTTGGAATGCAGCTATGTTAGCAAATCCAGTTGGGCTTATCATTTTAGGAATAGCAGCTTTGATCGCATTAATAACGATAATAATTGTTAAATATAATGAATGGGGTGCCGCCCTGGCATTATTGTTGGGGCCGATAGGAGCAGTAATTAATTTGGTACAATCATTTAGAAGAAATTGGGCTATGATAACAGAAGCCTTTAAAACAGGTGGTATTCTTGCGGGATTAAAAGCAATAGGAGCTACGTTATTAGATTCAATATTAATGCCATTGCAACAGCTTTTGACCCTTATTGCAAAGATAGACCCGACAGGTTTTGCAGCTAAAGCAGCTGCAAAAATTGAAGAATTTAGAGCCGGATTAGGTGTTAATGTAACTACTGATGAAAGTGGAAAGCCACTACCCATAGAGGCGGTTAATCCTAAAGCAGCAGAACAGGAAGCTTTTGCAAAAACAATAGAATCTACCAATAATGCAAAAGTTAAAATAGATGTTAATGATCCTACTCAAAGAACTAAAGTAACTTCCGATAGTGATGATGTGGAAATAGTTGTAGGTTCTACGCTAGGATTAGTTGGACAATAATAAATTATGGATTTAGAAGTAATAGAATCAGGAAATGGCGGAGATTTAGTCTTAAAAGGAAATGATCTGTCTTTTATATTTGGCTTTCAAAATATGCCTTACCTGGCTCTTTTTGGAGGCAATGTAGAAGCTTCCACTCCTGTAGAACGGATACCAAGCGAACAGGCTTTTGATTGGTGGGGCAATAGTTTATTACCTAATAAACCAGAAGTGCAATTTAATTCCTTAACGGAAAGAACATTAAATAATATAGCCGTAAATAGTTCCGGACGTTTAGAGATAGAAAATACAGTAAAAAAAGATTTGGAATTTATGGATACTTTTGCTAAAGTATCTGTAGATGTTTCTATTGTTTCTACGGACAGAGTTCGTATTTTAGTTGTAATTTTAGAACCGGAAAACTTAGATCCTAAAGAATTTCAATTTATATGGGATTTTACTAAACAAGAATTAACTGATGATAACAATACCAACACTTAGCGAATTATTTGAAGACATTTTAGATGATCTGGAAGCGGAATTTAATATAACTATTCCTGGATTTGGAAAAGTATTTTTAATTGCACTGGCAGCGGTCCAGGCTGGTAAATTAAAGTTATATTATCTAGCCATTGGAAAGTTACAAAAGAATATATTTATAGATACAGCAGACCCGGAGGCATCCGGGGGAACATTGGAGCGATTTGGCAGGATTAAACTAGGCAGGAATCCTTTTGCAGCAACAGCCGGTCAATATGTAGTTACGGTAACCGGAACAGTAGGAGCTATAATAGAAGCCAGTACTACCTTTAAAAGCAATGATGATACGGTTAATCCAGGCAAGTTATTTATTTTAGATAATGAATATACACTTGTTGGTTCTGATAGCATAACATTAAGAGCTTTAGAAGCGGGCGTAGATAGTAAATTAGAAGTAGGAGAGGAACTTACATCTACTATTCCTATAGCAAATGTCGATAAAATAGTTACGGTAACAAGCGAAGCCATAGCACCATTGGCAGCAGAAGAAATTGAGGTATATAGAACAGTGGGTTTACAGGCTTATCAATTAGAACCACAAGGGGGTGCGGGTTCTGATTATATCATATGGGCTGCCGATGCACAAGGGGTTTTAAGATCATATCCTTATGCTAAATCGGGAGCTACAAGTGAAGTAGATTTATTTATAGAAGCGACAATAGCTGATAGCACAGATGGAAAAGGAACGCCATCAGCCCAATTGCTTGCAGATGTAGAGGTAGTCGTTGACTTTGACCCCGATGATACCAGGCCTTTGGATGAACGAGGTCGAAGACCACTTACGGAAATAGTCAATTATTTAGCGGTAACAATAAAGGAAGTAGATATAGAAGTTCAGGGATTTGTAGGCTTGACACCTGCCATTGAGACAAGTATTTTTAATGCTATAAAAGTCATATTAGATGATATAAGGCCCTTTGTTGCATCTGCAAACGTGTTGGCAAATAAGAATGATATTATTGATATAAATAAAATAATTAGTATAATACTTAATGCAGAGCCAGGAAGTATTTTTACAACCGTTGATCTTATGATAGATAGTGTTTCTGTTAGCACTTTTACTTTTGAAAATGGTGATATTCCTCATTTAAATAGTGTTACATATTACGGATGACAACTTTAGACAAAATAAAGAAATTAGGAAAAGCTCTTTATCCTACCGGCAGGGCTTTTAAGATACCATTTGGAGGCGTTTTTGATAAATTAAATTCAGCACTTTCAGAAAGCGAACAAAGAGCTTTTGATGATGCTGTCAGCATCCTGGATAGTGCTTTGCCCGATAATGACAACTTTACAACCGGTGATGCTACGGATTGGGAAAGGCGTTTGGGATTAATAACTAATCCTGCCGTTCCTTTATCGGACAGAAAATTAGCTATTATAAGAAAAATAAGACACCCGGGAAACATTCCGGCACGTCAAAATTTCTTATATTTGCAAGGGCAGCTTCAGGATGCGGGATTTAATGTTTTTGTTTTTGAAAACCGATTCCCAACTTATCCTGATGGATTTGAAACAAAGACGGCATTTGACGTAGCCTCATTAGCTGGTACTGATGTAGCTGTTCATGGAGGCATTGAACATGGAGAAATGGAACATGGGCAAATAGGTGAGCAGGGCATAACTTTGATAGCTAATCATATTGATGAAGATAAAGATGCTAATTTTGATACCGGAGCAACTTTGCGAAGTACTTTTTTTGTGGGTGATAACCCTCTTGGTACATTTGCAAATGTTTTAAAAGCACGTGAAGATGAATTTAGACAACTTATTTTAAAAATCAAACCTGTTTCATCGATAGGATTTTTATTTATTAACTTTAATTAAAAATTATGGCACGAATTTTAGCAAATAAACCAAATGTACAAGCACCAGATAGTGAATTTCCTTTTGGGAAAATCAAGGATGTAGTACCAAGTGTATCACCCGGCACGCCTGTTGATGAAGAAGTTTATGGAGATTTTCACCAGTTTTTTGCAAAGATGAATAATCTTTTGGGATTGACTTATAATGATACTCCCGATAGTCAAACTAATGATTTTGAGTTTATGGATAGATTATTAGAAGTTATTATTAGAAGAATAAATACACAATTTCAGTTAGAATCAGCTGCAGAAGCTAATTTTTGGGAAGCTATCACGTATGGTAATGGTCAATATGTAGCTGTTTCAATTAGTGGCACTAACCGCGTAATGACTTCACCGGATGGCATAACGTGGACTGCAAGAGCAGCAGCAGAAGCTAATTCATGGTTAGCTGTCACATTCGGAAATGGTTTATTTGTAGCTGTTTCCAATGATGGCACGAACCGCGTAATGACTTCACCGGATGGCATAACCTGGACTTCACGTTCAGCATCAGAAGTTAATCTTTGGGAATCTGTCACATTCGGAAATGGTTTATTTGTTGCTGTATCAGCTGATGGCACAAACCAAGTAATGACAAGTCCTGACGGTATAACGTGGACAGCAAGAGTGGAAGCAGAAGCTAATATATGGAAAGCTGTCACATTCGGAAATGGTTTATTTGTCGCCGTTTCCAATACTGGCACAAACCGCGTAATGACTTCACCGGATGGCATAACCTGGACTTCACGTTCAGCAGCAGAAGCTAATTCATGGTTAGCTGTCACATTCGGAAATGATTTATTTGTTGCTGTTTCGGTTACTGGCACAAACCGCGTAATGACTTCACCAGATGGTATAACCTGGACTGCAAGAGCAGCAGCAGAAGCTAATCTTTGGGAAGCTGTCACATTCGGTAATGGTCAATATGTAGCTGTTGCCAATGATGGGACAAACCGCGTAATGAAATCACCGGATGGCATAACCTGGACGGCAGTAGCAGCAACAGAAGATAATTCATGGGAAGCTATCACGTATGGTAGCGGTCAATATGTAGCGGTTTCACAGGATGGAACTAATCAAGTAATGCGAGCTATTTAATGGCAATCTTAAATGTAAATACCGATGAAGTAGTCAGATATTCTAATAAGCTTGAAAAGCTACATAGATCGGCTTTTCCTGTGGCTATTCGTGGAGCTTTAAATAATGCTGCCTTTGATGTTAAGCAAAAGACCATGCCTGCCAGTGCCGGTAAGGAGTTTGTAAATAGGAATCCTAATTTTTTTAAGGCAAATAGCAAGGTGCTTATGGCTAAAGGGTTCAATGTTAGGACCATGGAAGCTACGATTGGCTTTATAACGGATAAATTAAAAGGAAGCAATCAGGCCGTTGAAGATCTGGAACAACAGGAACATGGAGGTAAAATTAAAGGCAGGGCTTTTATCCCATTGGACGTTGCAAGGGGTGGCAGCAATACAAGGCCGGTAAGGCCTTCTAATAGATTAACCAGGATAACAAATATTGTAAATGCACGAAAGGTAAGGGGCAAAACCAGGCAGCAAAAATTTGTTAAAGCTGCTATGGCTGCAGGAGCAGGGGGCTATGTTATAGGTAATTTTACTCCTAAAATACTTTGGAAAATAACAGGGATAAAAAAAATAGGCGGTAAGCTAAAAATAAAAAAGGTGCCGGTATATAGTTATGAAAAAGGCAGGGATGTTAATGTAAGTGCTACTAATTTTATGAAAAAAGCGACTTTAAAAACCGCTAAAAAGCTTGAAGGATTTTATATAATACAAGCTAAAAAGCAAATAGAAAAGGCATTATTAAAATGAGTTGGATAGATAATATAAAAACTGATTTAGTAATTGAAACCGGAGACGGTAATAAGTTTACGCCAGACTGGCTGAATGCTTCTAAAGCTATTGAATACAATCTTGTAGAGTTTGATTTTCCAAACATCCCGGGAACACTTGTAAAACGAAGCCAGCCACGTGGAAGAAAATATAATCTTGAAATTTATTTTAAAGGAGATGACCATTTGGAACAATCTAATGAGTTTGAAAAATCAGCAAATGATAGTAGGGCCTGGACAATATCCCATCCTTTTTATGATAGAATTATAGTACAACCGATCTCTTTGGCTTTTGATAATACCAGATATAATACTACAAAGATCACAGGGGTAATAATAGAAACAATAACAGAAGATAATCCAAAGGCAACGGTTGCTCCTATTGAAAAAATTGAAGCCGATAAGGAAGTTTTAGATACTACTTTTGAAGATTCCTTTGCCAATGATGTAATTCCTGATACCGATGATATAAATACGCTTACTGAAAATACAGCTATATTTCATGATACAGGTTTAAAAATTGCATCCGAAACAATTGATGCAGAAAATTATTTTAATCTTTTCAATGCTGCTAATGCTGCTATATTAGACGCTACAGCAGAACCACTGGCAGCTATAAGAGCCGTACAAGCCGTTATTAATGCACCGGCTCTATTTGCACAGAGCGTAAAAATTAGAATTACTGTATTTGTAGAGCAAATAACAAAATTGAGTTCCGGGATAGATAATATATTAACCCCTTCCAATAAAAAGATATATGAAAATAATGTAGGGGTAGCATTATCTGCAATGGCATTGGCATCATCTAATCCACAGGAGGGAGATTATGACAGTGGATCAAAGGTACTGGAAATAATAGATGAAATAACAATATCTTACGATACTTATTTGACAGACCTGGATACCCTGCAAACCGATACCGGAGGTGATGAAGATAGTTATATCCCTGATGCAGAAAGCCTGATAGGATTAAATAATCTTATTAATTTCACACTATCTAATCTATTTGACATAGCATTAGAAAGCAAACAGGAAAGGTCTATTATTTTAGAAGATGATTCAAACATCATTCTTTTAGCACATCGGTTTTATGGCTTAGAAGCTGATGATAGTACTATTGATAGCTTAATAGAAATCAATAATATTGGCTTGAATGAAATTTTAAACATCAGAAAAGGAAGAAATATAATTTATTTGGTATGATATTAAAAATAAAAAAGAGAAAATTTGATTTTTTCAATAGTTTCCAACTTAACCTAAAGTATGATAGTGTTGCAAGCACATTTTCATTTAATGGTTTGTTTAATCCGGAAAACAAAGATCATAGGGAGCTCCTGCATATAGGACATTTCCATCCTGTTACCGTAGAACACAATGGTGAGTTATTAGTAAGTGGCATTTTGCTTTCAGAAGTATTTAGAGGAGCAAGCGTAAAAAAATTAACCTCATTAGGAGGGTATTCATTTCCCGGTGTTTTAGAAGATTGCCAGATACCAACTTCTATCTATCCTTTACAATCTGATGGCCTTAGCTTGAAAGAGATAGCACAAAAAATAATACGGCCATTTAATTTAGAGATGGTCATTGATTCTGCCGTTTCAAAAAAAATGAATGCAGTTTATGATACATCTACTGCTAATGAGTTACAGCCTATTAAAGCATATCTAGCAGAACTTGCATCACAGAAAAATATTATATTATCACATACCCCGGAGGGTAAATTATTATTTACCAAAGCCAATACCAATAAGCCCGCTATTATAGATTTTAACATCCCTGAAGGCGGATCCATCCCGGGAACAGAAATAAGCCTTACTTTTAATGGACAAGCAATGCATAGCCAGATAACGGTTATAAAACAAGCCGGAACCGGCAATGCAGGAGAAAGTACAGTTATTAATCCTTTTGTACCTTTTACTTTTCGCCCCAGGGTACTTGTGCAAAATTCAGGAGATGATAATGATACCAGGAAGGCTGCAAAAAATGCTTTAGCAAAAGAGCTCCAAAACATAAAACTAAAAATAACTACCGATAGATGGGAGGTTGATGGGAAAATAATCAAACCTAATAACATTGTATCTGTAACATTTCCTGACATTTACTTGTTTAAAAAAACGAACTGGTTTATAGAATCTATTAATTTTACCGGGAATGAAAAGCAGACAACGGCTGTATTAAACTGCGTTCTGCCGGAAGTATATAATGGAAAGACACCAACATATATTTTTGAATTATGAATTCTGTCAAAATCATATCAACAGAAATAAATGATTTAGCTCAACGTGTGGCAAAATTTCTACGCTTTGGGCTTAAGGATGTGCAAACAGCTACACAAACTGCTCCGTATGGTATGGATTCAAACCCTATAAAAGATATGATCGCTATTTATGGGGCAACATCGGATAAAGGAAAGCCGGTAATAATAGGATATATCAATAAAAATCAATTGGCAGATATAGGTGAATTAAGGATTTTTTCTACCGATGCAGCTGGAGCTTTAAAAACATTTATCTGGTTACAAAATGATGGAATTATGGAAGTTGGTGGCAGTGTTGATAATATGGTTAGGTTTTCTGATCTTGAAACGGGATTTAATCAATTAAAAAGTGATTTTAATGCGTTTTTGGTTCATGTTCATGGTGTGGCAGGTACGCCACCAGTACCACCGGTAACTCCATCAACTGCATCAATTGCAGGGTCTAAAATTGATGAAATAAAAACATTATGAAATTATTTTTAATAGCATCATTTAGATTGATAAAAGCATTATTTAGGGTAACTTATTTTTTTATAAAGGAAAAAGTATTTATAATTACAAGATGGTAACTTACGATTCGAGTGATATATTCATCCAAAGTGCAACTACTTTAAAAGCTAAGATAGTTAGGATAGATGCTATCATAGTTGCCTTAGAAGATACCATGCTGAAAGCTGCTGGAACAGGCAACTTAGAAGAATACTCACTTGATGATGGACAAGTTAGAATTAAAATGACTTATAGAAATACAGAAGAAGTAATTAAATCTATAAGTGATTTAGAAAAAATAAGACAAATGTATGTTAACCGGTTAAATGGTAGGCATATCAGATTAGTTGATGGAAAAAACTTTACAGGCAAGCGTAATGGTAGGAATTAAAGATATTTGGAATACTATAAAGAACAGGTTTCCTGTCAATATTTCGTTTGGCAAGGAAAAAATAGTATTAGCAAGACATTCGGGAGATAATATATCTTATAATAATATCTTTTCCGTTTCTTATGATGGAGAAAAAAATCTTGGTGAGATAGGT